>Ga0099825_1000635_pt1 | contig 39084 bp, 12 predicted proteins | sample SiratroredBW_FD_76838 | JGI IMG/M metagenome (GOLD analysis project Ga0099825, IMG submission 76838) | Root nodule microbial communities of legume samples collected from California, USA - Siratro red BW | ecosystem: Host-associated > Plants > Roots > Nodule | place: USA: California | collected...
CAGGACATAACAAATTTATTTTCTAAAGAACTACATAATCCTGGTTTTTCATTATAATAGTACGAATCAACATATAATCTCATTCACCTTTGAATCAAACTTGTCAATATTACTCTTTTCATTATTTAAGACAACATTTACATCCAAAAATTGTTAAATGGAAAATGTTTTGTTCTCTATCTTTAAAAGGCTCATATGGTATTAATTTCATAATAGGCTTGATCAAAACCTTGATAAGAGCATAACAAGTTGTGCTTAAAACATCAGTCGAAAAATATTTTAGTAAAACAATTTTATTTAACATTGTTCTTGCAAGTTCTTCCAAACATTTGTTCTTTCTTTTTACAACACCATTTTGTTACGGCATTCTAAGTGTAGAAATTATGTGATATACAAAATTATTAACAATATATTTTCAAATGACTCATTCTAAAATTCACCACTGTGATCACTTTCTCAAAACTTAATTTTCAAATACTTTTAATTTTAAATAACAAGCAAAAATTTCTTAAAGGCTTTAATAACATCACTCTTATAAGTAAGAAAAAGAGTCCATGTAAACCTTGAATAATCTTTAGCAAAACTAAAACATAGTACCTACCACTAGGATATCTTTATTTAGATGGTCAAATATGTGTCAATTTTAAAGATTTTGTTACAATTTTCTCTATGATCGCAAGTGCATCAGTCACAAAATATAAGCAATAAATATTCTCTCCTAAGAGACTTATTTAATACACAATAATAATTACAATTATAATAAAATTAAACAAAACAACAATTCCATAATTTTAAGTGTTTGTGTGAGAAAATAAATTATGAAAAAACTTAAATATAAATTTATATCAAATCTCATATAGAAGAAAAGAGGTTAAGGATCAATGATATGAATATTTTTACAATTAGAATTCACCATATTTCTTTGATATCTATAAAGAAAAACAATTATCTTATTTCCTAACTAATGTGAATGTCAACCCACAATTATACACAAACCCTAATTCCTTATCTGAATGAACATAAGCTCTCTACTAACCGTCAATTCCTTGATCAATTATATAGAAATGACTTACTTTTGTCATAAGGGTTTAAGACAACAAATGAATCATGCTCTATTCTTAGACACAAGTTTTCACTAGGTATTTCAATTAAAATCCTGACTACAAAGATGTTTTCCAATACCCTAAGAATCAAATATCATGCCATGACACCAATTATTAAACACAAAATTAAAATATTTACAATAAAGAAAAGACATATACATTAAACCAATATTGATTACATGAGAGTTTGGTAGGTTATATCTAACTCAGTCACGAGAATTTTAAACATACAAGTTGTCATCCAAGACTGACTCTTTTTCACTTTTGGTTTTGTGTGTCTAAACCCAAACACATGCACTCATTAAATAGATTTCGAGCAACGCTCCTGACCGATCCAACTTTAGTGGCACTAGGCTCAACTCTCCCTGCATGGGCCCAAGATCCAACTTGCACTCGGTGCAACTCTAGTGGCGTCGGGTGTGGCTTCACTACGTCACCACTCTTCTATACATCCTCCTTCATGAGCTTCCTCCTATTTCCTTCTTCAAGAGTCTTTTGTGTATCCTTCTTCGTGGGCTCCAATCTTATTCTTCTGAATTCATTTCTGTTTACTTTTTATGCAAAAATAAGGAAAATTAGTGTAACTTTCCATTCACAGACTTAAGTGGTCAATTATTAAAAAAACTAATAAAATAAAGAAATGAGTATAGTTCACGCTTAGAAAGAATTGATTTTATAGTAAAATTTAGTTCCAAAATATGATAAAAATAAATGTTATCAGGTTTAAGAATATATGCATGGAATTTATATTTAAAGGAAACTTTTGTTTTGTTTAGCACTTTGACATGCATCAAACATTTTATGTTTTTCAAATCTAAGATTAGGTAAACCAATAACAAATTCCTTAAAAATCAATTTGCTTAGATGGGACATATATGAATATGTGTTATTCTTTTATGCCAAAGTCATGGATCTTCTCCTTTAGACATTATTTAGACATTAGACAAGCAAGAGGGCCAAAATATGCATTTTCCAAAATCAATCATGTAAATGTTTTGAATTATTTTTCCAACAAATTCAATTTATTTGATCTTGCACAACAAATCAAACCATGGTTCACCTCAAATATTGCCTGAAGATCTTTTTCATAAGTCGATTAATGTTGAGAAGACCGTGATTAAAACCTTATACTAACAATACATTTTCAATGATAATTGATGAAGAAATTGAAACTTTTCCAACATCAAGTATTCTTCCTTTATCGTTATCTCTATAGGTGACATAACCATTATTCTTTAGGGAAATTTTATTGAATTGTCCAACTCACTTGTCATATTTCTTAAGTAGCCACGTTTTAAGTAGCCACTATCAAGATAACACATGAACTTCTTGACTGCAAGACAATTTTGTAAAACATATTAAAAGGAGATTTTAGGTACCCAATTTATATTGGGTCCTATGAGGTTAGTACTCTTGGGGTTTCCTTTCAGAATCCAGATATACTTTCCACTAAGAACACTATGATTTCTGATATAGCATGTGTTTGATGCATGACCCTTTTTCAAACAATAGAAACAAGTCACAAATGACTATGTAGACATTTTTCTGAAATTGAAAAAGTTCTAAAAATTTTGTTTCTCATGACATGTAAAACCAGTTCCAAATATATTTGTAATACACTTTTTGTGAACTTATGAGTGCATATAGATTTGATCTCCCTAATGTGAATTTACTAAGAGTTTCCAGAACGTATTCTATTTTTGCTACATTCTTCTTGCAATCTTCACAATTATGATTTCTCTCTTCAAAATTTGATTTACAATTGTGTAAGGAGTTTTCATAAATTGTTTCTATACCATCAATATTGATTTTCAAATTATCATTTTCCTCTTGTGATTATTTAATGTATTCTCAAGCAATCAGATCTCTCCTTTACTTTTTTGATTGAATAAGAAAGATGTTTTGCTTTTTCATGTAATTCTTTGAATACATCCCCTAATCGATAATAATTTTCCTCAATTTGAGATTCAAAACTATTTAAACTAGCTTTTCTTGAAGGTTTTTCATTGACCTTCAAACAAAGATTAATTCATTCTTCATCAGTCTTACTTAAACTGCTAGATAAGTTGGAAGCATTATCTTCCAATGCAATGTAAGCTTTTTTCTTCTTACTATATTTATTTGCTTCCTTCTTTTCTTCAAGTTTTTGTTTCAATTTCAGTGAAGGACAATCAAGTTTAATATGACCTTATGATATTCATAACATGTATAGGTTGGTCTTTGATCTTGCTTCTTGTAGCTTTTATGTGGCATGACAATTTTGTTCTTATTTTTGTTCTTATACTTTAGAAATTGAGAACTTCTTCATCAGTAATTCATACTTTCACCATTTGAATTGTCCATCTCTTTCTCTTCCATGCATTTCTTAGATTTTTTTATGACGAATTTGAGAGCTATGCTATTCTTCTTTTCTCCTTGTTCTTTTTCCTTCAATTTTTCTAATTCCAGCTCATGCTCATTCAACTTGTCAAATAAGATAGTCATATTTATTGTTTTAAGATATCTTGTGGTGATCTATTTAAACTTTTAAGAATTTTGGTGTTGAGCTTTTCTCTGTCAAAAGTCTTTGTAAAAGTAATGAGTAAACCTCTTTTGAAGGCCATAATACATGTTTTCTCCTTACAACATTCTAAACATCTTATATTACTGTATGAGAGTATTTTTCCTTTCTCCTCAATTCTTTCATGAGTGACCTCTAACACATCCCATATTTCCTTAGTTGAAGAATAGACAAAAAAAATCTATAAAATTCATCAAGCAAAAGATATAGTGTTTTTTGCGCTTACATAATAATATGCTATTTTATTTTCACCAAGAGTTCATAAGAAAATTTCTTAAGAACCACAATATTGTCAATAATTTTAGTTGGTTCAAAATGACAATTTACTATTGTGCCCCAAACCCTTTTATCAATTGATTCAAGAAAGATTTTCATCCTAATTTTCAAAAAGGATAGTTTTTTCTAGAAAAAAAAAAGTGAGGTCTATTTATAGAGGCAGGCCCATGAAATGTTTATGAATGACTAGTCATTTAGATCAAAATTGAATAACTCTTAATAAATTGCTCTAGAACCAATTATAAAACAATGAATGAATAAAAAACACAACAAAAAAAAGGGTGAATTGGTTTAAAAAATGACCTCATAATTTAAAAAGAAAAATCTTCTTAAAATTGTTGATAAGGATAGTTAAATCCAATAATAAATAATTACCAAGAATAAAAAAAAATTAAGATAATATAACAAGATAAAAGGGAAAGAGACAAAATTTTATACTGGTTCGATTATACATGAATCTACATCTAGTTACTCAAAATAACTTTAACTGGATTTTCGACTAAAATCTTAAATTATCCAATTACAAAGATTTCTTTATGTAATTAAAAGAATAAATACAAACAATTCCTTAAAATATCCTTCAAGAATTTTTACAGAGATAATGAAGACACTTATTTACCTATAACACGCATACCAAACATTGGTGTATGATTATCAATAATACTGATTACAAAAGAAAAAGATAAATATCACTTAAAATGTAGAAAATAGTTTGACAATTTTGCACTCGTTTTGATGAATCTTGAACATTTTTTTCCAATAAAAATGTAATATATAATAGTCTTAGTTTTTCTTTAATAAACAACAAGTTCTTTTCCAAAAATATAAATTTTTTTTATGAATGAGAGAGTAATCAATTAAGTGTGAACCATGAGAAAACAAATTTTGAAACCACATAATCAATTATTATTTAACATAATCACTATTGGTGAAACTTGAGAAAATATTTTTGAAACTACATAATCAATTATGCGTTTAACATAATCAATTATTTATGAAATTAATGAAAAATAATTTTAACTTAGCTACAAATAATTCATTATAAACTTATCCTTTGATTATGCATTTATGAAAAGTGGAAAAATAATTTGAAATCATGTTTTTGCTCAACAACATATTAGAAGCTAGATTATGCTTACAAGTTGATTATACTACAATAACAAACCCTTAAGAAAGGAAACCTAAATGCAAACTTCACCAAAATTATCATGTTATGTCATGTTCTGATCGATATGACAAAACTAACTGATAAACCAAAGGATAGAAGATAAGTTAGTTTCTACTTAATAAACTTCCATGTTATAAATTTTGAGTTGATAAGTGAAGTTATTAAATGACAAGTGTTTGATAAACTAATTCATAAACTACTTAATAAATGTGAAATGACATAAGAGGATAAAACTACGTAAGTTTTATCATACAAATTAAATTTGTGTTTCTAAACAAAGTATATTATTATGTAACTATAATTGTAAATTTTTAAAAATAGATAAATTCTTATCAAACATTTTAGTACTTCTATTTTTTTTAAGTTGTATATGCTTTTTTAATTTAAACAAATCATTCTATTTAAATAAGTTGATCTAATAAGTATTAATCAAATTTATTTTTTTATTTAATTTTTAGATTTTTTTTAGTTTCTCAATTTAAACTATTGTTGCATTGAATTATTTTTGTAATTTTCATTGAGTGTAATTTTCACATAGCATCATATCATGAAATATTTATTATTTTAATTTGTAATGTTAAATTTCTTTTAATTTTGAATTGCATCAAAAATTAAAAAGGAACCTATCGAATACTCCATGCAATAATTAATTATGTATACAAAATTGAAATACTAATAAGTGAAATGAATTAAAGAAAGTAAAGAATTGTAAAATATTTAGAACAATAATAAAAAAATTAAATGAGTTATATGGTACAAAAAAATTAAATAAGTTATATATATATATATATATATATATATACAAAATTGTTCTATGATCAACTGAAAAATAGTGTACGTAGAGATAAAACTTAGATTTAACAGCTCAATTATTATTTATGCCACTTTTCAGTCAAATTTGAAAAATCCCACCATAAGTATTGTTTATACCATTTGTCAATCAAATTCGATTACTTAATTTATAACACACATTGATATTTAACTAAATCCTGACTGTTAACTCTAAATCTAATTGAAAAACAGTACAAACCGGAATGGATCTAAGTTTAACTATTTAAAAAATCCCTTTTCAACAACTAATTCAGATTTAATTTCATGATTTAACAACATCCTCTGATAGATAAAAAGTTTTTGTTTTCCAAGGCATGGATTGTATTTGTAACACAAACATTATGGAATTATACATGGTACGCAATCTTCCTACTCAGAAGTAGAATGGCAATAGCACTAGAGTGGTAACAAAGAGTAAAGATTTATGTGATGGCAAATCTGTCTGATTAACACAACAACTACATTTAACTCAAGCATGAAGATAAGTTAGTAAGAACAATTCCGCTTGATCCATCATTGATTTCCTCCAGGATATTCATGTCACTAGCCTTCAGCCACCGAGAGATAGAGAGCTGCAGCAACTTTCCACAGGTGCAAAGGCTAATTAATTGCATAATACAACTTCAAGCAAAGCAAAGCAAAGCTCACTCTCAGAACACCAAACAATTTCTTCTTAGAAGCAGAATGCCTAAAAAACACTAACAAACACCTTGCAAATGCCTACAACCCCACATTGCACATGATTTTGATGTAGACTTACCACATGAACAATGTAATCTTTTCTTTTACCATGACTGTAAAAATCAAATCTTCCAGGTCTAGGTCCCTTCGGCCACACTATATTTGGCTACACACGACGATTATCTTGTGTCAAACTACTACTGCTGTCTCCACCCACACGGTTTGGTTCCCCCACCCTGCCTGCCAAAGCCAAAACTTCAGGGGACATTTCCCAGGTTCCACTTTTTCTTCCCCAGCTAGATCGCCGAGGATGCATTCCGGCACGGTCTGAGTCATCAACTGTGGTCCTCATTTCAGGAGACAATTCACCATCCTTTACAGTCACACGATCATTGCTTACTTGAGCTTCAGAATCATCAATTCCAGCACCCATGTCCCATACTGTTTTTCTTCCCATCTCTATGTCCTCCCCAACTTTCCCCATGTTTTGGTTCATATAGCCTCCACCCACTGATCGTGTAGGTAATGCTGGCTCTTTTGGCACTGTTGCCCTGAAATTGTTCTTTGAGGGGGGAATGCTGATGCAGAATATCTCTTTGAAATTATTCAACACTCCTTTGTTATAAGGATTGACTCGCCGATCATATCGGTATCTGAAGTTTTCATAAGTAGTCTGCAAGAGCAAAGGAGTCAATATCAAGCCTATAATCCGAAAAGCTAAGCATGTGGATTGAAAAGAGCAGTGCTTACCTGATTGGTACTGATCAAATATAAGTGGAAGGCAGTGAGGCCTCCCACAAACCACATTGATATAAAGGTGTAAATTATTAACACTATGGAGGCTGGAGTTTTTATCATTGCCTTCCAAATTGTTGTCTCTTCTGCCGCCATAATTCTTACAATATAGACCCAGCAAAACGCAAAAACATATATACAGAGTAGCGTAGTTGAGAAGACAAACATGAAGAAGAACCGATAATTGCGCTGCATAACAATGTGCAAACAATTAGGATACAAAATGCATATTCAAGAATGACAAAGCAATGATGACTGAAATGTAATCCAAAAAAAAAAAAAAATAATGAAAACGAGGAATTCATAAAATGAACACGAATGCAACGTGAAAACTGAAGAAAAATAAGGCTGAAGCACCAATGAAGAAGCAAAATTGCACAAGGGAAATAGTGTCTTAATCCAGTTCCACTTTAAACTTGTCTGAATTTTTTCCATTAATAGAAGTGGGTTTCTGTTACAGAGGGGATATTCGTCTTGGTTCATTGGAGGAGGCAAGGGTAGCAATTCTCCTCTCTAATATCAATAAATCGCACATCGCTTGTTACCATTTGCAACAGGTTCTGAAGCAAAGAATAAGAAAATTAGCCGAAATTCCCCGCGACGCATTTGTATTATCAGTTTATGAGGCACAAAACTATAGACGATACAATTTGAAGAGAAATATTCCATGGCATAAATTCACTTATAGGACAGAAATTTGATAGGTTCACTACTTGAGAGTGTTATGGTTAGTTCGCATATTAGAGTTGAGAGAGTGAGAGTTAATAAGGTAGGAGTTGAATTGCCTATAAATAAGAAGGTTTGAGAAGGAGAGGAGTTATCTTTGCATTTGGGAACTGTGGGAGAGAATCTGGTCTCTTAAATACCTCACACTGTTTTCCATCCATAAAGATCACTTTCAGCTGTAATTTGACCCAGTTCCTATCATAATACATCCACTAAGCTAACACTTTATTTATAGCTAGATTGTATCATGAATTACCAACTACAATAAACTCGAAAGTAAAATTAAACTTAAAAGTCAAAACTACAAGAAGGCTAGATTGAATTTAATAAATTTATAAAACGAGTTTTCTCAGGAGAAACCCTGTACAAGATGCAATTATTATGAAATATTTCAATAAGTTCAAATATGACTCCGAAAAGTTTGTCACAATTAACAACGAGATCAAGCTCCTCTTCCCCCAAAACATTCTAGGCATAAAGAAAAAGAAACACTTGGGAGACAAAAGATCCAACTTACCAGTCCAATACACTGTCCAACCCAAGGACAGTGATGATCAAACCGTTTCACACAATTATTACAGATGGAGCAGTGTGAGCATCGAGGAGGCCTGTAGAGCATGCAAGTATCACAATACTTGACCTTAATAGGGATGCCATTGACCTCAACCTCCTTAAAGCGAGGCAACCGCAATTGAGGAGTCTGACCAGCCCCAACATCTACAGTACTGTCCAAACCTTCTGGCTCAGGAGGATGTGCATTGCGCGGAATTATGCCTGGATCTCGACCAGATGTTAACAAAAGAAGAACTAAGACCTGAAAAGATGGTAGCATCAGCACAGGGTTGGAGAGAACATATTATGGGTGCAAATTGGTGATATTACTGTATCATATGACTCAAGCACCAAACAATAAATAAGCAATAAACAAGTTGATAACTGAAAATAAAGCATACCATTTTGGCACCCAACTAGTAAGCCGGACACGAATATAAAGAACTCACATCTAGGTGTAGGCGTGTAGCATATCAAAATAAATTCTTCACATGTATGAAATACAATTTTCAACTAACAAAAAGCACTGTCTGAACTAATTTTAGTCCTTCAAATGCTATATTTCACTATAGCCTCCAGAAATTTCAAGTTTGATATGTCACTAACAACGATACTAGAGATGGTCCACCAAACATTAATCAAACAGATAAAATAGCATAACACAACTGTACTATAACATGCTACCTTGCGTTGCATAAACCGTCAGAACCAACTGCATTAATCCTATAAGATCTATTCACATTGGCTCCCTAAACCCTGTAGTTATAATTTTCCAGACACACAAGTCATTATAACCATGTAGAGTTGTAGATGTATTATGGTATTACCATTGCGAAACACAGTCTAAACTATAATCAAGTCATTGCTGCAACTACACTACAAGACTAGACTATACGACAGATTAAACATTTTTTATTTTATAGAATGCCATTATTTTTTATACCAAGTGAATCCATTTATCAGAGCTAGAAAACAAATGAATAAAATGACACAAAGGGAAAAAGAGTACAAGCATAAGATTTTCTTTTTCAATGTACTACCCCAAGAAAATGGAGATTTGAAGAAAGTTTGAAACGCAGAGAAGCTACCTTGGAAACCCAAAACTGCCTCTAAAAATCTTTTATTTAAAGTGCAATTCACGCAGGTCAAGGCCAGATTACGTATGGAGTAGGCTTCTATGTCTGGGTGGGCAATCAATCTTTGATGTTTGTGCCCATAGATTGGAGAATTTCTTGGGATGTGTCCATGGCAGAAGCAAGGAGCGCAAAGTTATATGACAACACTACATATGCTTTCATTTGGTGCTTCTAATTAAAGAGGAATATTCAGATATTCAAGGGGAAATCTCAATCCATAGACTTATAATGGATTAATTTGTTCACACATGACCCAATAGAGTATTATGGGGTATCTAAGTTCCCACATTGACTACTGTAGGAAGCTTGGTAGAGTACTTAGTGCTTAGTTTTCCCCTCTTAATAGCTAGCTTTTGATTTGAGTGTGGGTTCGCAAAGTGTTTGAGTGTTTATAAATTGGTATCAAAGCTCATTATCGATGTCTCAAAAGGCATGTCTAATTTCTAATCACAGTTGAATGACATAGACAGAAAGAAAATATCGTACATGAGAGAAAAAGACTCACATAAACCGTGAACACAACAGCAACAGCCATTATGGATATCCCCCAGTGATCAGAAAAAGCATCCATCAGTTTTCTGGCAACAAAGACACAGAAAACTGCGACAGGAGCAACAATAAGAAAAATTGTCAGCGCCAGTGATCTCACATCTGGTCCAAATATGAACCTTCCCTGAAGAAAAAATTTCTGCAAGAACATGATCAAAGCAATGCATAAGAACCCTCATACTCAAATGAATTGATATTGTAACATATTTCAAATAACAATGCAATTAATATTTTTCTATTCTTTATTAAGTATAACAAACAAGCTACAAAATGAAAGTTGAACAATAAGTACATCAAGATTCCACGCCTCACTGATCAAAGGACAAAAGGTGTATCATATGATGTAGAGGCTCAAAGGCTAGTAGTTTTCTTTTGTGATCAATTTGGCGAGACCATCAGAAAATTGCTGCCTCAATGATTTCCCTATACCTTACACCTATTCTTTGGGTTTGCCTAAGATTAGAGACGAAAGAGCACAGTATTTCACAGAGTATCATGTATTGATTCATTTTATTTAGCTTACTGCTTAAGTATATAATAATCATCCAATATTATAATATTACATCAAATACTATGTACAAACAGACTTGTCAAAATAACATGAAAAAATAAATTATTTAATTTTTTTTCTTAATATTTAACAGATCTCCGACGACTTTCTTTTCAAACACATCCTAAAAGTGAAGTGCTTGTGATTCTGCCCGGCATAATTTTAGGAGGGAAAGAACCTGTGAGTGAGAAGCAATCAAAACTAGGGAAGCTAGTATAGGATCCGTATCATTTGCAGTTCAAAATCCACTGAATATGGTACAGTTAATAAGAAGACCTAGTAGCTTGTACCCAGGATTTCCTGTACCCCATGTTCGGCTTTAATATTTTATTTAAAATATATAAATAAATAAATATATAAATAAGTAAATTTCTCTACAGTTTTTAAAAATGCAAAATTCTTTGATCCCTTCCCATTTTTTTTCCAGAGCAAATAGAGATTTGGCACACTTTCACTAAGACTGTAACAGTTAAAAAAGCAACACAAAAGTCCAATCAATACACGGTTCTAACATTGTACCGGAAACAAATGAGCTTAAACCTAACACATCAATCAAAAAAAGGAGACAGACAGTTGATGGTGTGGTTTCTGGGTTACGATCACTGGTCATTTCACTAACACTGCTTCAGACCTGACAGTAATCCATCCACTCAAATCGATCCATTTTGTTTACAATAACGAGTCTCAACATCACCACATAACCCTAACAACTAGAACCCCCTTCCAAACAGTAACACTCCTAGCCAAAAAAACCAGTACCAGTACAAATTAAATCAACACAAAGAAAAGACCACATCAACCACCACCAATAGAAAAACTACCAAAATTTAAGAAAGTACTTGTAAAAAGGGAAAACTTTCTGACAGCAGAACTGTGACATCCCCAATTAACAAATTCAACAAGCAATTTCCTTTTCTTAAGAAAAAAAACTGACGACTTCGATATATTTGCTTAGGTGATTTTCGTGTTGCTCTGAAGTCAGAATTGGAGTTTCACCTTCCTAATCTAATTCATATTGAACTTTAATAAACTTCTATTATGACGATTACCAAGATGAAATGAAATTGTAATCTTCGATTGAAAAAGAGCAGCATAATTACTGCATCGAAGTCTTGCTGAAGCAAATTACCAAAAATAAAAGTGGGAAGTGAAACTTACATTGCTACCCTTCCAAGCTTGGTAGACCCGCAAATCGCCGGATCCTGACCCCTGATCGGAGCGCTGCGGCGGAGGCACCACGTACATGTCGTCGAGGCAGGAGTTCTCAGAAAAGCTCTCTCAGTTGCAGTGATTTCAGAAATTGAGTACCAAAACGGGAAGGCGAAGAAGAAAAGGCGAAAAATTGAAGGGTCTCTAGAGTCGGAAATGGAGGGCCATGGGCAAATCCGGAGACCCTTTTGGACAAAGTTTCCGGCGAGTTCAACGGGTCGGGTCGGGTCAGCGACAAGGCATGAGGGGTTGGTTGGGAGGGAACAAAAGGAGGTGCTGCAGTGCAATGCAATGCAATGCAAGTGAGGGTTTTTCTTTTTACTTTTTTTTCTATTATTTTTCTCTCCTTTTCTCTCTCTAATGTGATGATTGTTGTGTGTTGTGAATTGTGATGTGTTTGTGAGCTGGTTTTGGTGATTAGCACTAGCAATAGGATTCTTCCCTTTCGGACAATTACTGTGTCACTACTGTACGTGTATGGTTGGATGAGAAAATTTAGTATAAGTTTCTTAATAATATTTATTTTTAATTATTTCTTTGTATTTAATTATTGGATCAATCAAATTCCGAATTTAACATTTTCACATTCACAAGTTTATAATCAATATTTTCATTTCTACAATTTACTGTTTCTATCTCCATATTTTAAATATATTCACAAACACAAATCTATATATTTTAAATCTAATGCTTAAAGTTCAACTTTGATGGGATCATGAATTTACTTTTAGCTAGTTACAATCTTGTAATCTTGAAATAGTTACATGATAGGGTTTCTTATAGGAAATAATTAAAATATGTTAATAGGAGCCCATGAGTTGGGTGATTTCGCTTAGACCACGATGTGCTAGGAGGAATGTGGTGTGGCATTATTGTATTCTCCTCTATACTTTTCTAATAATAATAATAATAATAATATTTAACAATATTTAACAATAATAATAATAATAATAAATAAATAAATAAATAAAGATAGTGACCCATCTCTCATCTTATGTGGCTGGGTGCCTTTCAGGGATATTTGGTAATTTAATCCTATTTCAAATTCGTCCCAACAAACTCTAATTCCATATTACTTTTATTTTATAAAATTTATTTTGTCTAAATTAAATTTCGGACGAACTGACTCATATTTCTAAAAATATATAGAGTTAAAAATGCTCTTTGTTCATCTCTCCTTCCTACGTTTTATTTATTTAGATTAAAAAGAAAATAAATACGAGAAATGAATAAAAAATGGAAATATTCATTATTTAAATGGATAAAATAAAATTTTTAGTAAGGTTTCGATTTCAGTAACATTTTTATTAAAAGTTATTTATTGTTATTAAACTGAATGAATATTTTATATTAAATACTATTTATAACAATTAATAAGGAGAATTAGATTTTGTAACGGTTTATTAGTGTACACTTCTTTGACCTATTTTATTCTCTGTATTTGTATAGTTATTAACCAACTTTTTTTAATTTTTATTATCTAAAAAACTACCCATATAAATTGAAAGCGTTATTATTGTATGATTTTAATTAAGATTTTTAAATAAAAATAAAAGTAATTTATTATAATTTTACCTTTTGTTTTGATAGAAATGTACCTAAGTTCCTATTATATAATTACAGTAATAAAAATTACTTTTTATATAGAAGTTTTTATATCTTTAATATAAATTTTAATTATTAATTTTGTTACCAGGACTAATTTTTTTAATTAATTTTTTAAGTATGTGAGGAACTTCTTATGTAACAAGCGAAATCACAAAACCATATTTATTTATGTGCTAATAACAAGAAACATTTACTAGGATTATTATAAGCTCAATATAAAATTTAAATAAAATTTAAAAGATGATATTTATCACCAATCTATTATATATTTAAAGTGTGTGGGGGTGTGTAACAAGCAAAACTATGCATGTAACAATGTGATTCTTGAGGAAGATAACCAATAATGGTCTCTACATTTATATTAAAAAATAATTATTGCAACATGTAATTTGTTTATCAATATATATATATATATATATTTGTGAATATATTGAGTAAAATAAATATGTTTTCCTTGTCATTAAAGGTTCCATGTATGTTAGTACTTTAGTTCTTTTTATTGTCTATTCTGAATTGATTGAGGGTCTAAAAATCCATACATCTTGTCTTTGTGAATTGGTTAATGAGTTAAGAATCTTTACATTTCATCTTTCTTTCAATCTATTCATAATCCAAACATACATCTAAAACATTTAAGACATAATTAATTATTTAATGACATTATAAATATAATGAGTTGAATGGCTTACATTATGGATAATTAAACAACTGATTTGTTGAGTTTGAGTTTTTGTTGTATGATGTAATCTGTAAAAATCAGATTTAGTTACTTATGATGCCTCATGCACTTATGTATTACCAAAAACATTAGTGTTCCCATTGTGCATTTGTTATACTTATAGTTATGACAATCTTGAACAATGTGATCATATTATCATCATATAGATAAATATTTCTTCTTTTGGGTAAGATTTTTGTTTAAAGTTTTTATTGCGAACAACAATTTGATATTAATTGGTGATGTCATAAAATAAATATATTTTAAAATTAATAATATAAGTATAAATATACTAAGTTGTCTAATGCTGGTCTAATATATGTCTAGGGTAAAATAATGAAGGTCTAAAATATCTATGCTAGAGTAACAACCTTAAATGTTGACATAAGAACCACAACATCACCATCATAAAATTTGCTCCATCATGACTTTGACCATGTAAAAAAGTGACAGACACATTATATAAGATGATGGTCCCTTCGAAGACCTTGTCAAGGATCGACAATAAGGTGGAAAGTAATATCATCAATATATAGTTCACAATCATCTCTATTTTAACTACAAGAGGCTCAACAACATGCTCTGCAACAACTATTTGGACTAAGAGTCTAAGGTCAATAGTTTACTATCACACTCCTATATCAACTTTTTTGTCAACTCTTATGTGACCTTCTTGGTGATTTATTATCTTAGCTACTATATAACTTCGGTTGAGGCCTTGGAGGAATGAGAATCGTGTGATTAAGTTCCAAACTAAGGTTGAATCCCTACACCATATCCAACAATATGAATACAATCATGATGCTTAGGTTGTCTGAGTAAAGTAATAAGTATATCTTGGTGACCATGAGCAGTAAAAGTAACCTTGGTATTTTGCTCAACTAGGCAATCCTACAAAATAACCATAATGAATCATGATTTAAGTGAGGTGTATAAAATAAGAAACCAATAAAATCATACTTACAATTTGATTAACGAATTAGAGCAATTCCTTTAATGTATATGTGTTTGAGCATTTGAGATTAGTCTGGTTCCATTTCTCATGTTAGGAAGGTGATAATGAAGGTTAAATTGCAGTAGTAACATCTTTAGTATAAAAGCATCTTTGGTAGGCCCAAGTCACATTTTCTACTTCTCCTTAACTAAGGTTTCCTCAAACTTTCAATAATATCCCAAGACAATAATTGAGGAAGTCTCATTGTGTGTGTAAGTAGTTTGTATTTTTTACCACTCTATCAATATTGAGTTAAGATCAATTATATAAGTTAATAGTATAGTTAATAATAACTTCAATGACAAAAACAAACTATCAGTAAATTTTAAGATTGAGTTGGTAAATTATACAAACCTCTTATTTCTCATTTAATCAACTTTGAAGAAACTTTTGTGAAGTTATTTTCACTTTTTTTAAAACCAAATAAGTCACAATCAGTTTTGACTTAAAAATGACACAATTTCTTTATAACCAAAACAGGAATATTTGATCTCAACATCCTCACCTAATGGATATCTTAATGCTTTTACATAGCAAAACAAACAAAATATAAATTAGTACATACAATTACAATGTTTAACAAAAGAAACACCTTTGCGCCTCTTTTGCTCTTCATTTCTTTAACACCCTTATATTTGCTATTTGTTGTGGCAAAGGTTGCAAATGAAGGCTATTTTCTTGAGATTTTTCTTCCTCTTTTAAGGTGGTTTCTCTCACTTCATCTATGGTCTCTTCCGTTGTCGTAGCTGATTCATCCATCTATACTATTTATGTTAATATTCATCTCTCCGTTAACAAATTAGATGGAGCAAATTATGATACTTGGGCCTCAGATATTAACTTATGGCTTAAAAGTCAAGGGTGTGTTGATCATCTTACCAAGTGTGGTGTTGATGTTGATGAAAATGAGGTTTCTTGTTGACTGAAAATTGATGCTCAATTATGTATTGTTATCAAATCTACCATTCACTCGTCTTGAAAACAAATTTTTCGTTCTTTTGAGACGTGTTCAGAAGTTTGGGAGCAGGCAAAATTATTATACACCAATGATACTCAACGTCTTTATGGTTTATGTCAAAATCTCTTCAATGTTATTGCTCCTAAATGTCTTGATGGTATAATAGCATAATATTTAGGTAAAATTCATGCTCTCTTCATGATTTTAATGAGTTATTTCCTCTCCCCTCTACTCCTTGTCAAGAATTAGAGTTATGGCCTCAGTTACATATGAGCTTATTTGGCTTAAACATTTACTTAAAGAATTACAATTTGGAGAGGCCACTCAAAAGACACTTATATGTGATAATTAGGTTGTTCTTCATATTCACTACAAGAAAAAAGTCATTTAGAGAACAATTTTTAGCTACCAAATGAAATGATTACTAATTGTGACTAAAATAGTTACCAAATTAGATTTTGGTTGCTAAATAACTACAAAATAGAAGTAATGATTGAATTTAGTGACCAATTAAGTCAAGATAATTGGTATCTACCATTAGCTATCAAGGTTTTAGTGACCAATACCATTAGATTCTAAATTAGTCTCTAACTTAATTAGATACCAATTTAGAATCTAATAGCATAGGTCACTAAAATCTTGGTAGCTAATGTTACCAATTATCTTAACCTAATTTGATCACTAAATTCAATCATTACTTCTATTTTGTAGTTATTTAACAACTAAAATTTAATTTGGTAACTATTTTGGTAACAATTAGCAACCATTTCATTTGGTAGCTAAAAATTGGTTTTTAAATAGCTTTTTTCTTGTAGTGATTAGCTCAAATCCTATCTTTCATGAATGCACTAAACATATTGAGATTGATTGTCATTTCATTCGAGAGAAAATTATATTTGTAAACATCAAGACTGAATTTGTTAATTTGAATGATCAATTAGCTGATATTTTTACTAAATCTTTGCGGGGACCTAGAATTGGTTATATTTGTAATAAGCTTAGTTCATATGATTTATATGCACCAGCTTGAGGGAGAGTGTTGAATATAATAGACATAGCCCATATTTTCTATTAGTCTATTACTATTTTTATCTATAAATAATCAATTCATATGTGTGTATTTTATACCAGAGAGATTAATTCATAATTATTTTTTTCTTTATTTTAATAAGTATGATTTGATGTTTTACCAATATATCCTGCCATATCATGTTCCTCTCTTGCTCAATGATATGATTTCAAGATGGTGTCGTTTAAAGATTAAAAATTTGGCTTAGAGGCTTGATATGTAAATTTCAATCTAACACTTTTTATTTTCACCAATATTTCATGTTACTCTTTAGATGACACATAATAAAAGTGGTGACATCAAATATGTACTCAAAGATTAACACAAAATGTAATCAACCAAGATTAAATAAAATATAAGAAACATTTAATAAGATAAATATACTAATGAACTATCAAAAAAATAATTAATCTTTCCAATTTTTCCAAATAGATAATTCAAAATTCAATATAATGACAGTCAATACTCTCTCCTCTTCTTTTTATATAAAAGAAATCATATGAATAATTTAAATTGGAGGTATTACTTTAACCCTTTGTTGGATCTCAAATAAGAAACTAAGGTTCACTTAATGTTAAACATATCACACAAATGTTCTAAAATTTCACCAACATAACACTTGAAATGCAAACCTCTTAAAAATTAACAATACAACTTGCAGGGTCAAAACAAAAACATTAAGTAAGAAAAAAATATCAATTTAAAGAATATATAACCTAATTTTAGAATTTTTCGAACATGGTCCACAACAAATATAATTAACTTTAAAATTATTCCCTTAACCTACATTTTTAAGTAATTATCCAACTTAAGTCTAGAGTCATTCTCATGTAATAGACAAATATTCTTTTTACTAATGCTTTAGTATGTCACTTATCGCTACAACACCTATTAATACTAATACAATAGTGTCACCATCAATGAGTCAACAATGACACATTATATGACATGTATTACACTAATACATGCTACTATATATTTTCATATTACATACTGTTCTAGCAAAAAAAGATAATTAGTTTTTTCTAACAAGAGCCTTTTGTGTTCCTTTCCTCCTTTTCATTGTTCTTGTATTTCCTCATTTCTCTCTCCTTATATGATTGATATAAAGCCTAATTTTTAGTTTCAATTCATTTTATTCATTACTAATTATGTCTCTTTAATATAATGATTCACATTAAAATAGTTTAAATGTCTTAGTAATGGAGATTCACCTACTAAATAGACTTAAATGTCCTATCTTAGTATCTTCCTCTTACAAGTCTGTCAATGAACTACCAAAAGTATTACTAAGTATTACCAAAAGCAAACCCAAGGAGATGGAGCTTGAACCATAACATTACACATCCCTACGGATGATCAACCCATTTCCATTCTGATCCAATAGTCCAAACTCAATCATGGGTCATTGACTGATTTATGATGGAACATAACACCCCAACCTCGAGCCAAATAGGTAAAGAGGTTTATCTAGCAAAAAGCCCAAGTTGTTCCTTTATTGCGATTTGAATCATATAGCGATATTGCATTTATTGTGGGTTTCTACATATGCATTCTTTCATAAGTATTCCTATTGCTTCTATTGACATTTTTTCTTTATATTTCTTCATATTTTTTCAATTTTGTTTAGATTTCTTCAATTTTTTTCCTATTTCTTCAATTTCTTCCTATTTCTTCAATTTCTTCATATTGCATTGTAATTTTCTTAGTGTATAATTGTTGATCAACCTTGATAATTGTGTATACTTAGTAAAACAATCTTTACTATGAAAGAGGTGACATTGTTAAAAACCTTTGAGGAAAAATGTAAAGGAAAAATAATGTCATCCATGTCCTTTATATCCTTTTGTACATTAGTTATAGTACAAACATTATTTGAAGACAAACGAGATTTATTGCATTCCAAGTTCGTGGGATGAAGCTCCATCCAATGTTTTTAATTTATTTGTATGCTCCATTTCCCGATACTTCTCATATCTGATTGAATTCTTCATTGATGTCATTGAGGTTGTACTCATCACATGGCTTACGATCTTGTGGTGTAGTTGTGCAACTTAGTGAGATCGAGTTTTTGGGGATCGAAAACCATATGGTCAAAAAGATTTTTTTAAAGGCAAAAGGTGAAAATGAAGTGCTATAGGCGCTTTGTGGTGAGGCAGAGGTAGGAGAGTTGTGTGGTTTTGGCAAAACGAGGGTGAAGGTTTTCTCAATTCATCCTTGTGAAAGGAAGCAATGTGTCGACACAAATCTAGTTAGGTTTTTACATTAGGGTTTCTCATGATTTCATATGTGTTGTTTAGTGGAGGTATAGGAACAAATTTTACCTAGCCCCACAGTGGGGACCATTATTCTAACCATAAAAGATTATTAGGTTTTTTCTAATAACCAGAGCATTTTTTTGTCTCCTTTCTTCCTTCCCCTATTCCTTCTACTATAATATTTTCTCATTTCTCACTCTTATTGTGATTTGAATAAGTTCTTGGTTTTAGTCTCTATTCATTTTAATTATTACTAATTAGATCTCTTTAATAACATAATTCATATTAAAATAAAATAATTTAAATACCTTTGTATTATTATTGGAATTCAGCTATTAAATAGTTAAATATGTGTATCTTTCTCTTACTAAGTTGCTACTGCTACTGAGCCCAAATAAACATCTATTAATCTAAATTCGGTCACTATGACACAAATGAAAATTACTAGAAAAAGACATGAATGTAGAAGAATGAAATAAAGAATAGCTGAATGAGGAAGAAAGTTTAAAAGACTAACTTAGGATGATGGTTATCTTGAAAATTGTTATTAAAGTAGTAAACAACCATGATAATAATCATGATTTAGTTCTTTCAACAACAATTTTCTTTGAAAATATTGTAATTGATATATTTTGTACTATTTATTGTTAAATTTTTTTTTACCATTTAAATTTTTAGAATTTGTTCTTTCCTAAAACAAAACAAGACAAATCTTTAAGATAAAACTTTAACACGACATTACAATTTCTTTTTAATACAATATATCTCATCAAAAACTTTATAAACGAGTCTGACATATAAAAATAGAAATGGTGAGATAGTTTTTTTAATAACATTAATACGACACACGCAACTATTAAAATTTATACTTATTTTAATAGTTGTTTTTAGATAGGGAATAATGATACCATTTTCGCATTTTCAATATACTACAATAATGTTTAAAATCATTACCTGCATAAACAGTATCCATCTTCAAAGAAATATAAGTATAAGTACAAATAAAGAAGTGTAATTAATTACTTTAAAATTAAATTAATTATAATTTCAACTAACTAGTAGGCAATTTTTTCTATAAAGACTTGCTTTATAATTTTATGTAAAAAAAATTTGAAAGTTGAATGGGGAATTATACTTATGTTTTGAGTTTAGTTTTAAGGTTGTAATAAGAAAAGCAAGTTGTTTCATTCTTCATTTATCTTTTTCTCATTATTTTTTTAAAGATTCTTTCTTTAAACTCTCTCTAAAAGTTTAAGGAGTTTCTTTTCTTTTTTATTCATTTTTTCTTACAAGATAATCAAGACTAAACTTAAATCATACAATGAGAACTTTATCCGAAATAAGTTTTTTTCTCTCTTTAAATTTTAAGTTCTCTTTTCTTCCTTTAGCTTGCATGTATGATATGATGAAAAAATAAGTTTGAATAAGTTTAAGTACGTAGTAATGTGTTTATTTGTGAAGTTTGACTTTCTAAAAGTAATTTATATAGTGTTTAAGCATCTCATCATCTTCTTTAGAACTTAGTTACCTTGAAGATCAAACCTAAGTGAAGTTAACTCTATTCAAAATCCTAATATAGATTATTTTATATAGATTAAAATTTTTGTATAAGTAAACTCTTGAAGTTACTTAGATTCTTTTTGTTTAATGGTTTTGTGTGAGAAGTTTTATACTTTGGAAACTAGAATTAGGATTTTTAGTGTGAAGATATACTAAGTCTTGAGAATTATAGTGTGTTTAGTTGTTGAATTTTTGAATATTAACTTATGATATCGATGAACTATATTGGAATATAATTCCTACCCAATTATGAGGTAGTTTTAAAATCTTGAACAGATACATATGTGAAGATATGACTTTAGGGAACCATTTTATTCTCATTAAATGATACCAATTAAATGATACCAATATGTGAATGAAATGGCCATAACGCAAGAGATAGTAATTTTAGTATTGATGATGTATTTGTCATCTAATGTTGTAGTTTTGCAAAAAAATAGAGATAATAATGCATGCATATTGGTATGTGGATATCTTGATTTGTCATATTTTTAAGTGTTTATTGATTTTTATTTTTTGAATATCTTGCTCAATCGACCATTTTTCGTGTGAAATAGAGATCGAATGTAAGACTTCTAAATGTAGTACTCCTCAATTAAGCATAGAGTGCCATTTAAGTAGAATTTTGTTGTTCAAGCTAGGAGAGAATTAAATGTCTCATCTATTTTACTACAGAACATTTCTCAAGTAATAGAATATTGATTAAACGTTGATGTATGTTGCTTAAAAAAAAAATCATCGTTAAACGACGAGAAAGTTAACCATATTTTATATTTTTCCAGATTATATTACTTAAATGATAATCCTTTAGGGTGTATAACATGTTTCATTATTGAAAAATTCTTTTAATATTATGATTTTATATAATTTTTTTTTGTTATATGTTATTTTTGGATGATTATTATTTGATACTGAGATATGAATTGTATATATGATAAAATATTAATTACCAAATATTAGAATCATTACAAAAATGGAATATTCATTAGTTTGGTTAGCATGTGTGAAGAATTATCTTAATTGCATGTATGCAACCATAGTTTTCGTTATGAATCAATGATAATCTTTTCAGTGTTTTTATTTAATATTTGTTTTTTAAAAGTTGTGAAATTTTTATTGAAATTATTTTATGATAAGGATGATTTGAAAGTTGAGTAAAAAATGTTAATATGTACGTAAAATTTTATTTTAAATTTTCTGCTTTATTCAAGATAAATTATTTAGTGTTTCTTTTCAAAAACTTGGAACAATCTAGTGAACATTAGACTATAGTTATGTTTTCTGTTTCTTTTCAAAAACGAAAGAGTACATCGAACTTAAAAATATTTAATAAAAAAATATATTTGATCTCGTAAAGAGAATCATTACAACGGTATTGAGAACTGATTATTGAAAATATCTCTGCATCTTTCAATCATTTTAGTTGATATTGTCGTCATGTATCAAAGATTAGTCATAGTCTGGAATTATACAAGGAGCTATTTATACTATATATTTATGAAGAATAAAGACTTTTTAGGTTTTTTTTTTTCAATTCTCTGAAACCTAAGATAATAAATCATTGAGGTTAACATTTCATCGTATAGTTTTTTTAAATGCTTTTGTATTTAATTTTTATACTCATGTTTTACATTTATCTTTTAACGTAACTTGACATCGAAATTATGTTTTCTCAAGTAACTTGATATAGAAATTATATTTTTTTTACGTTTAACTTAACATATACCTTTACATCAAAATTGTATTTTGTAAAATTATTTCAATTTCAATACATTTTTTTTTAAAATATATAAATAATTAATAAATTATTAGTTTAACTAGTACAAGTTTAATCCGCTGTAAGCAAACCCAAAAAACAACAATCCTGGAAACACTTACAGCAAGAACAACAATTACAAAACAACTATGAAATAACCCAACAAAAATAAGAAAAAGTTTACCACAGCATAAACATATACAAGATATAGCAACACAACATTTATAATCAAATTTTAAAATCCAAAAATGAGTGAAAGAAACTCTTTGAAAAACTCATTATATTAATTCAAATCGTATATCAATCCTTCTAAAATTTGTATGAAAACATGAGGCCAAGTGATCTACTCAAAATCATAGATTAAAATTAAATATGATGATGCTTTTAATTTATTACATTAGCATTTAATTGATTATTCTTTAAAAAATAGTTATAACAACTTCTGTTTCAATCAATTAAAAGAAGTGTTAATATATTAAATTAGTTCAACAATTAATCCTGGAGTTTATTTAATTGATTATTAAAATATGCAATGGATTATTTTACTCGGAACTCTGAAAATATTCAAATAGTTATCCTCTTCAATTGATTATTAATGGGATAATCAATTATCATGTTGGGATCTCATCAAGAACAGTTTAATAGATTAAATAAAAATGTAATCAATTATTTTGTTATAAAAACCTTTTAAAATAATTTTTCTCTTTTTTAAGAAAATAATACATATTTCAAAATTCATTTTAAGATAGTTATGTGCTTGCCTTGTAAATACTTTGGTGTGAAATACTCATACAACAATTACATAGAAAGTCAAAACATTCTAGACACATCTACAACATCTTTATCTTTATTCATCATTAAAACATCATCTCTTTGGGACTTGAGCATCTTCAAATCTTCAAGTATAACATAGAGCTCTTAAAAAACTTTTGAAAATCATGCTTACAACATGCAACTTTTTCTTCCATACTTTTTATCTTTTTATTATCTCATTCTTTGGTTTGTTTTAGGTTTGATATTTTTTTCATTAGTTGCAACTTTCTCTTTCTTAAGCTTTACATTTTTCAAAAACTAAGATTCTAAATTTTTGTTTTAGTTTCAAATATTGCTCAGTGATGGAGTTGCAACTTGTGAGAATATTCTAGTAAGAAATATCATTCTCATAATCTTCATTAAATGAATGAACATGATAAGTCTAAAGCAGTATCAAAAGAGAAGTTGAGATTAGAGAGTCTCTCTTCTTTTGTGTCTACCATTAAAGCAAAGGTTGACATGTTCAACATATGACTTTGAATCTGAGCCTTCCCATGTGCCCATCCAAATTTTCTTCTTGAACCTTGGCTTCTTCCTTAGCCTAGGACTCTTAGTACTCATGTGGCCAGGCATTCTACACTTAACGTCTTCCTTTTCCTTTTTATAGAGATTTTACTTTTTCTTGCTAAGAAACCTTTTATTTTCTTGTCCTTTTCGTTTAAGCATCTGCTTAAACTTTTGCAACATGAGGGAGATTTTCTCATCAGTTGAGTTATTAGACTCAATCTCAGATATATCATCTTCTTCCTCTAAAGCCTTCAATGCTCTGGTGTCCTTTCATTTGACATGTACTTGTTTTGCCATAGATTGGAGACCTTTATTAGACGAGGTGGATGCTACCTTTTGGTCATGATCTTGAAGATGAATCTCATGCACTCTCAAGATTCCCAAAAGCTCATCCCAGGTGAGATTCTTTAACTCACGGGCCTTCATAATGGCCATTTTCTTGAGGTCTCATACCTTTGTCATACTATCTAGCACCTTTAGGTTTATCTGAGCCTTCAAGAAGCTTTCGCCAAGGGCTTCGAGCCCTTTAAAGAGGATCTACTTCCTTCCTAACATATCATCCACCATTTCACCACCTTTCATGTGAACAATTCATATTCTCTTCTGAGAGTGAGAATTTTCCTTAGTTGGACATCCTTATTGCCTTTATAGTTGATCATTAAGGAGTCTAAGATCTCATTGGCTAATTTCAACTTGTAATTTTTTTATACTCATTTTTTGAAAGAGCAAAGATGAGAGTGCACCTTGTTTTGTTGTTCAATTGCATCCATTCGAACTCTTTTTTATCCCATTCTTCTTCAACAATATTGATAATAATATCTTCTTTGGTGATAATTTTACACATCTGATAGTGTATGCAATTCATATACATCTTTATCTAATCCTTCCAATATGGAAAGTCTTCTCCAAGAAAGGCTAGAGGCCTAGTGAGAGATGTTCCTTCAGCTATCAATTGTTGCTCTATACCTACCATTACTTGGATCTTTCCTATACTTTTTGTAAGGTGCTCAACCCTTTAGAGATTGAGTTTTGATAGCAATTATGAAAATAGGTGAATACAAGAGAAGAAAGGATTAAATTGTGTATTGAAAAATTTTGGCAGATTTTTCACAATGATGCATATAATACAGTATGGTCAGACACAACTTTGATTTGACAGAACAACTGTCAAAACCTTTTTCAAAAGACTTAGTTTGAAAAACTCTCTTTCCTAAGTTAGTTTATATATTTTATTACATGCAATATATAAGAGATTAAGGATAAGAAGGATTTAAAGTAGGAGTTTTTGTGTTGGTTTGTTTGTAAATGTATATTATGTCTATTTCTTAACCAACTTGGTCAAGTTTTACTAAGCAGACTAACACTATGAAAATACAATCGAGTGTTATTGAACCTCAGTCAATCTTGGCTAAATCAATCCAAGTATATTTTGAATAGGTAGTCACTCTTGGCTAAAAACCTAAGTGTTGTTTGAAAGTCAACCACTTTTGACTAGACAACCCAAAGTATTCTTTGGAAATCAACAACTCCTGGATAAATATAAATATTTTTTGAAAAGCAATCACTCGTCACTAAGGTTTTAGTGAATAAAGGGAGTGATTTAAAAGATTAATGAAGTTTTCTCCCTAGGTAGAAAAAACACATCTCTTAATGAATACAAGGTTTAAACACTTTACTAATTTGCTACACAAAGACAAACAACGTTCTTCTGAAGTTTTAGGCACTAAAATCTTACAACAATGAAATTAATAGTGTTGTAATTCTTGATCCATTGTCTTTCTTGTCTTCAACTTGGAAGATTTCTTTAAATATGAAGTTGAGAAAAGAATCATTACAAATCATTTTCTACTTGTTGAAAGATTTCACTTCAAATTTCCATCTTCAAGACTGTTAAACGGCCAAAACAGTGTTATATGGTCAACCCTGGACTAGATGATCAATGCTAGATTAAACTGTCAACTCTACAATATATTATCAACTTTAGACTAGATGGACAATGCCTCATTAGACGGTCAAAGCTACATTAAAAGGTCAATCCTTATTAGCTGGTCAAAGTTGCATCAACTATTCAACAAAGCATTATCTTATCAACGAAGAGTTCAACAGTTAACAAAGCATTAGACAGTTAACTATGTATTAGACGGTCAACGAAGCATTAGATGATCTATTCTTCTCTTTTGTGTTAGACGGTCTAGTCACTTGTTGAACTAGATAAGCATTTTCCAAACACATTTTTGGCTTGTTTTAGTTCATTTGATTGCGCTTAACTACTAATTGATTAATTTCTAATCAAAATCAAAGGATTAACAAGATTTTAAGTGAATTAATTTCAAGACACATAAGAACAATATCTAAAAAAAATAAGAAAGTTTGAACTAATTTAATCTCTTAATGTTTGGAATATAGTCTAATTAAATGTGTATCACTTAAGGATTTTATTTTCTCTAATCAATAATTAACTACGCAAGAGTTTCTACTTCATATAATGTGTTTATACTTATATACATGCTTCAATAGAGCGTATAATAGTTTGGGCTATGAGAAAATTGCTTGTAATTCTTTACTACTGTTAAGTAAACCCTTGTGAAATTTAGTTGTACTCTCTTGAGAGAGTTTCCTTCATTTCTAAGTGATCTTGATCTCAGGGTTAGATTGAGATTGGTTTAAGCTTGAGAGGTTTATGCAGCTATGATAATCTGGAGAGGTTTGTGTACTCATGATAACCTAGAGAAGTTTACGTAAGTATTTATAGTATAGTAAAATCTCTTGAACAATTTGTTCAAGAGAGAACTACACATAACCCAAGTGGCAGGGGTGAACTAATATAAAATTATTTTCTATATGCTTTCCAATTCTTGTATTAGACGTTCTTGGTTTGGTCTTTTGCTTGTAGCGATTTGAGTTTGGGCTCCATCCAACACCTCCTTCTTGAGCCAGTTGTTCCTACAAAGGCTTCGCTTGTTCATGCATTAGCATAAAGATGCATTAAATGTGCTTCGTGCATCAAAGAACGCTTATCTTTCTTTAAGAAAAATGTTCATAGTTGTCATGACTACTCAAACTTTGATCAAAGAGATTTCAACCAAACTAGAGTAAAGTATAGGAATGTATGAAGCAGATAACCTTTCTAGAGTTGACACGGGATGTCAGAATATGCTTTGGTATGCAACAACTTTAACACGTCCTTCAAGAGATCTTTGATATTAACTTGTGCTTTGTGATATCTTCTTGGTAATATGAAGATAAGAACATTATCTACATACAAAATATGCTCACGAATATTTTTTTCAATAGATACAATGTTAATTTAAAATACTATGTGCATGGATATTGTTTGATGAGACCTTTACTCATAAGATGAAGCAAAGAGAACACACGTGTTATGTATAATTTTATAGACAAAGCACACTATGTCTCAAATGATCTTTATTTGATAAAACTTGCGTAATATAGACAAATTGTTTTCATGATTTATGCTTTATTGGTTAACAAGAGTTAATCAAAATTTTAGGGTTATTTGATCATATTCTAACATGGATGTCACCATTGTTTAACACCAATTGATCGAGCTGGCAGGTGGTTCACAATACCATTAATTTTGTCCCTTTAAGGATAGTTGAAAAAATCTTGTAAAGGACGACACTATTGTCAGAAAATAAGTTGACTTGTGTCATGTATGTTTTCCTATGCTCATTAAAATCAGTTGTTCATGTAGAACTTTGCTACATATGGGAGAAAGTGTTGTCGTGATGTCTTTCATGAAAGAGTGGAAGGTATGAAGGCCATGATGTTCTACGTTGATTTGGTGGGACGACCAAAGTTCTTATTTTCTGGATAATATTAGTGAATACTTCATAATTGGATCTCACCAAAACTCTTTCTCCTTAGTTTCAACCATTATGGGTTGTTTTGTATGGTGTTCAATATTTGTTGAGTAGTATGATGATCGACTTTTTTTTTATATAAGATTCAACTACATGAGAAGGATGGTGAGAACTAGATTTTTCATCTTCATTAAATTACAGTTTTGAACCAGAACCAAAATCTTTATTTCATTGGCAGCCTTTTGTTGTATTAATAATAATTAGGTGACCAAGTGCAACCTCTTTTTTTTAATAGTTGTAATTCTATTTTGTATTATTTCATCATTCTGTTGCACTACTTCTCTTTGTGTTTTTAAGAGTTTTAATTATGGAAGATGTGTCCATCTCACCATTAAATAAAGAGTATATGACAATATGGCTTCTACTAATAACTATAAATTAAGGTGGTTTAGAAATTTTTTTACCAAAGTCCTATAGTGAACATAAAATATTTTTACTAAAAAATGAAGAGTCTTTGGAAAAGCTATTGAACTGATGTAACCTTTGTGTCAAGTTGTGAATTTGATGGGATGAGTTGTTCTAGTATTAAATTGAGATCTACCTACAAAAACTTTTCTATCACTTAATTCAATAAAAAAATTTAGAGATTAAGAAATAATATATAAAAAATAAAAATAAGTAATAAGATTGTACCCTATTTTATGAAAATATTTTTCTATGAACTTATGAGCCTCTCGAAACAAAGATATGAACTCTAAAATTATTAGAGTTGAATTGGTAATTGCAAAGTAATAACCAAATTGTTATATGTAACTGAATTATTAAAATAACTAACAAGATTGCTAGCTAATTTGATTGATAATTGATTTATGAATATTCTTGGAGTTATTCTACGAAGGCAAAGAAATTTTAAAATGTGTATAAAAGTTTTAAATATGTATAAAAGTTCATTTCAGTTAAATATGCATAAAACTTCAAAGTTCAATCATACTGTAAGTCTTTTTTTAAAGATAAAAGTATTTTTTGTTTATGTTTGTATTTTATACTAAACACGGGTGAGTACTGGCAAGAGCCAAATTTGATCCAAGTGTAACCATGAAGAAGGCGAAGAATGTGATGCAGCGAATGAGGACTTTCCCTATCTATCTCTCTCATACGTATCTAAGAAAGATTATTAGATGGAGAGGAGAGTGATGGTTCTCTTATCCCTTATTCTAACCTCTATTCTCATCACTCTTCTCAATTATTTCCATTTTTCTGTCAATGACAACGAAATTTCATTTATGTTTAAAGTTTGATGGTTTGTGTTCTTTATTTGGCCATTTTGAACAGAAAAAGAAAGAAGGCAACACATATTTTTGGCCTAGTACTTTTGCCGACAATTGAGATATTAGCTCCTTCAAGGCAAAATATAAGCATGTGAAGAGATTTAAGACCGTCACTCTATTTTCAAATTAGCTAGAAATAATTTTAAGACTTTACTTTTAATTCATTAATAATGAAATTAGAAACTAGTCGGTGAGTCATGTTATACACCAATTTTCTCGTATAAAATAAAATACCATTAAAGTATTTATTTTATATTTAAAAATTATTATTATTTAATAACATTAATAAAATATGATAATTACAATGAGAGATTGAACTAAATAATTATTTTTTCATTTCTAAAAGATCATTTTACTCTTTATCTTGTAATTCTTCGTCTAATTACAACCTAAGAAAATATTGATCTAATTTTAAGATGTCAAGAAACACAACAATTATAAACACAATACAATAGTAAAATATGAAAAACATAAAGAAGATGTAGTTGAAGAGAATAAAAGAAATAATTAAAATAATTATAAGAATATTAATTCCTAATTTTTACTTTCATCCTTATCAAATTCATTAAATAGTATTGTGTTAGACAAAATTTAGACATTGTATTAGAAAAAAAATTGTTAAAATCTATATTTTGAAAACATAAAACAATTTTAAGTAATTAGATGAAGTATCGTTTGAAAATCAATATAGGACATTATATTATTTCTACATGTGAAAATAGATGAAAATACGAGAAGGGAATATTTAATTTTGTTTTAAAACTTTTCAAAATCTTTTTACAAAACTTTGCCTGATAGGTGTTAATAAATGAACTTTATGCTTCACATATGATCTATCAAGGAATTATCTTAAGAGTATCATCTTATGAAGATTGTCAAATGCATCTTTAAGTTTGACAAATACACTGTCAAAATATTTCAAAATTTATTTTTCATAAAATGCTCGTTTTTAAGTTAGTTGAGAATTAATATCAGGCAATCTAAGGAGATAAAAAAAATGTATACAAATTGGTTTTATATTGGTTTGTCTGTAAACAACATATTATTATTTTTAGTTCTCAATCAACTAATTGAGTTCCAGTAAGCAGACTAATGTTGTAAAGGTACAAAAGAGTATTGTTTGAACCTTAATCACCCTCGACTAAAAACTCTTAATATTCTTTGAAACATATAGACAGTCATGGTTAAATTTCTGAGTATTTTTGTGTGAAAACTAAAAAATCACCAGTAAGGATTGAATTGTGGTAAAATGATTCTTTAAATTCTTTTCACAAAAATTATTTAATTAATAATTCTAAGCTCACTATCTTGATTGAGACACAATCACATCGACAACATTTTCATGTGATGTATTATATCATATGTATTTGACTAACTTCAAGTGAATCATTCATCATCGTTATTTTCTTATTTATCATCTGAAGATCATACTAAGATTCTTTAGTCTGACAGACAATATTTAATGCATATGTAACCTATGCAAATAGTTCAAGAATGCAAGAGTTAAAGTGAAGCACATTTCAATTAAGTTTCTCCTGATACAGCTAAAAGCATGTCTCTTTGAGTAAAATTCATAACAAATATAATCATACAAACATATTTAAAGGCTCGCTATATTGTATCTTATCTAACTCTATAGGGTTACATTAGATGCAGATTTTACAACTTAACTAAATTACTTGACTAATAGATATTCAAGTTTAGTTTAGCAAGTTATTAACTCATAATTTAGAGTCTGCTCAAACAAATACAACCTAAATATATCAAAGAGTCATATTTAACACCCTAAACCAACTACATTTACCTAAACTTTGTGTGTGTGTGTGTGTGGAGGAGCGGGAGTGCCTGTGCATGTGCTTGTGTGTGTACATGTATGTGAAAATAGATCAAATACACAAGAAGAAAATGTTGAATTTTGTATTACAATTTTTTGTAATAATTACCAAGAACAACGTCTAATAAGGTGAGAAAGAGGTTTTATGTATAATGATTGATAAAACACAATTTGTATTGATATACTAACTATCAAGAAGATTTTCACAAACTATGTAAAATAAACTTCATCTTTAATGCGTTGGACAACAATTCGGTAGTATGTAATTTGAAAGAGTAAGTGATGATAAAGATTTACGTAGCTTTTTATATTATTTCATCTATAAATGAGACTATGTCCAATTCTTGATCAACTTGACCAAGTTTTACTACAAAGACTCACATTGGAATATACAAACAGAGTATTATTTAGACCTTTGTCCCTTCTAGCTAAATATTGAGTATTGTTTAAAACTACAACAACTCTTAGTTAAATCGATTTTTGTTTGAACACCATTCCTAATTAAGATAAAATTACGATGAAAGTGATCAAAAGATCATGAGGATGATAGCTAAAAGAGGTTTAAGTCTTTAGATGAATACAAGGTTAAGTTTTTTCCTTTTAGATTCCTAAAGAATACTACAGTGATCTATGGAAAGGAATTGCACAGGATATAATACAAGATTGTCGTAAGTGTTTTCACTTAAAATCTTTTCTTAGCAACCTTTTCTTTTTAAGATGTTATTTATTGGGGTCTTGAGAAATGTAGTCATTGCAAATCCTTTCCAGATGCTATGTAGTCTTGAAGTGTTCTTGGTTCTTCAAATTGTGTCTTTCCAAAGAGAGTTATAATAAATGTTCTTCATGTAGCATTAAATGCAAACTTATTCTTGAAGACGCCTATGTCAAATAACTTTTATCTCATTTTGAGTAAAGGTCAAGACCATACATTATAGATAGTCTATGCAGAAGAGTGAAACAGTCTTTTTAGAGGAGTTGTGACATACGACATATTTAAGAGACTCTTTGAAATCTTTGATAGATTTTTAGAAGATCCTTTTAGTGCTCAGATAAAGAAACAGAAAATTCTCTGCAAAAGCATAATACAAACATTTATAAGTTTTGAGTTGTACTAATATTGAAGACTACTTATCTTATTTTATGTTTAAAAAGGAGCTTATTAGATGAAAATATATTGCATTTGTTGTTATCAAATGAAAAAACTATAATACATTGCACCACCACACAACACATATTATAACACATAGGATTACCTCCTCCTAAGTAAACATTATGTCTACATCACATCATCAACCAACAAATCACATTAATTTACCGTGCACAACTCTTCATACACATGTAATTTTTTTAAGCAAAAAAATTCATCTAGTAAAATCAATAAACATATGATTCAATATTTTTTTATACAAATATATATATATATATATATATATATATATATATAATCATATACATTTAATTAAAAAAACACCTTTTTAAAGGTCCTCAAAGTTTTTTAGCAATTTTAGTTGGAGTGAAAAATTTTAGTTTGCATTTTCACTTTCAGCAATAAAGTATCACTTTTGAAAAAAAAAAATGCAAAAACTAGAGACCTATAATTGTTTATAAGACTTGTAATAAATTGATCCAATCAAAACTAATATATTCTAACTTCTAATAAAAAAAATTTCTAACAGTTTCCCAACTCAATAAGGATCACATTGGTTCAAGTATCGTGTTTTCATCCTCACATTTTAATTTTAAAATATACTAAGATAAAGAAGCTATTTTAATAAAATTACATAAAAGGATATATTCTTCATTTATTTGTAAACTGAGTCACAATTACCATAACACGTGAATTTGAAGTTTACAATTTTTTTCGGATAAAATTAATTATCTGAAAAAGGAAAAAAAAAATGAAAAGTGAAATTGTTTAAATTGAAGAAGATAAAATAAAAAGTGAGTAAAAAGCTTGAAAAGTGAAATTGTTTTAATTGAAGAAGAGAGAATGAAAAGTGAGTAAAAAACTTATAAAATATGTGATAATAGAATAATTTTTAACATATATATCTAAAATAAATTTTAAATTAAAATAAAAAATTATTATTAATTTTTAATAAATAAAAAAATCATATTTTAAAATATAATATTTTAAAATAAATTACTTTAGAAAATTTAGATTAATTAATTTAATATTATTTATTACTTTAATTATTTGTTTTATTATAATAAAACTAAAATATTAATTTAATTTATTTGTTATTTTAATATTTTTATTTTAATTATTTATTTTTATAAAAACATATATAATAAATATTAAATTAATATATTAAATTATTTTATTTTATTTATTATTTAGTTATTTATTTATGATAATATAAAAATACATATTAATAATATAATTCTTAAAATACTCATCAATTTTATAATTTATTTAATTATGAAACAGAAAGAAAAACAAAATATTTAAAATTATAATCAATATGTTTTTTTAATGTAATAAATTATGCTACAAATATTTCATTATTATTACTTATATATATATAATTGATTATGATGAAAAGCATAACCAAACATTAATTTCTTTTTCGACTCGTTTTGAAGTAGTGAGAAAAATTTATTGACGAGTTGTTATAGTTTTCTGTAATTATGTTTCATTTTTTTACAGTTTCACTTCTTTTTCTATATGTCTAAATAATGTATGAGTCGAAATAATAACAGACTAAAAGAAGATTATTATAATTTAAACCCTTTTAAATATTAAAAAATATATTCTACATAAAAAATTTCCCACGTTATACGGTAGCTTAGCCATTCAAAAAGTTCTAAAATAATTTGTAGTTTAACTTTACAATAAAGTATTCTTGTTTTCCTTAATATGTTTTCAAATTAGTTATTTTATTTTTTCTTATTCAAAATAATGCATTTGAAAAAAGTAAAAATATTTTAACAAATTTTGAAAGAGAATTATTGTGAGACAATTCCATTGTTGTTCCCAGCAAAGTATTCAACAGCTATGATGACCCCAACGTCCATTGTCTAGAGACTCATGCCATCAATCATGAATCTGTGCTGATTAACATTATCCTTGCATTAGAATTCTAAGCCCAAAAAACAATGGCCCTTCATTTTTTTGCCATTAAAATATGGGCCATATCATCATGCATACGATGTTTAGCTAATAAAAAAATTAGAACGTGGGTCCTTTGCTTCATTGGCAATTATCATAACTTCCAATGGGATCTTGTGTTTTCTTTTATGCTTTTCTTTTCTTAGCTCACAAAACCAAGTAACTGGGTCATTGGAAGCAGTTCATAACTTCACACGCTTTTCAACGTTAATGAATGTTAATGTGACTCAAAAAAATATCAATGTTATTGTTGTGTGAGTTGTGATTAACTACTAAATTGACTTCTAGCATAAATTAATCACGTTTTGGTACAACAAACTTATCATCTTTTGGCTGGTTTATTTAATAAAGAAACAATATCCAGCAATAGTAGGTTTAGAAACTTGTTACCAAAACATTAAGAAAACAATTCAATCCTCTGATTAGTTTATCACCCCCCGTTAAAAAAAATATATTAAACAGTTATATTTTAAAATTTCTGATAAACATCATAATCATTTACTACAATTAATTAATTAGTTGTATACTCTTCGGAAAGAACCAAAGAAATCTAGTTCGTATGCCTAAATTATGGTAAACTCTGTTCATTTTTGTGAATTAAGAAAAAAAAAAAAACTTTTCGGAAAGATTATAAACATAACATACCGATGCTCCATAAACATATCATTATAATTTTCAAGAAGAAATTTCGCATTCTTCAACTAAACTAGTACAACAAGTACAATTATCCAAAAATCCAAAACTACACAAATCAAAGTTTGGTAACTTGATCCTAAACAATTCGTATATTGATATACCATTAACGTAACTTCAAAAATTGCTTAAACGTGTTGCTTCCACGTGATGATCTTTTCAGTTTAATAGGTGATGAAGTCCTACTTTATGCGAGTGATGGCCTGTAAAACATAATAATCTATTATTAAAGAACATTAATATACTAATTATTTAACCAATTATACATTGTAGTCAATAACAAATAGTGAAATAAAAAAACATGGACTTTATTTAGTAGTATAAAGAAAATAAGAAAATGCAATATGGTTAAACTTATAAAAGAAACTATTCATTTATTTTTTATCTGTTGTGTTGAAGTGGTGGCAAATTAGGCTGCTAAATCCTTAGGAATTTGACCTCCTTACTTTGCAACGGTGTAGTCAAATCAATGCTTGTAATCTTCATTCCACAGTTTCAATCTTTTGTTGCTTAGTTGATCACATACTTTTGCATTGGATTTTTAGGTTGAGAGTAGCATCTTGCACGAGATTCCTACAATTTAGGTCTTGAACAACACTTTGACCTTCTTGTCAAACCTCTACAACTGAATATTCTTCACTAAGTAATTACTTGTTAAAAATATTAGTATAGGAAAATGTTATTTTGACACTGATTTTTTTTCTTACTTCCGTTTGACACTCCGACATGGCAGTGCTGTCTCGCGTGGCAATGAAAGAGAAAACGTGAATGGTTTTGGCTTACGGGTTTATCTTTGTCTTTTTGCAAAGGGTGTTTTTTGTCATTTGCCATCTGAAAATGCAGGGCAATTTGAGAGGGAAAAGCAGATCTCATTTCTCATTGCACTCATTACCTCGCTTGCTCTGAAGGAGAGAGAACAGAGGAAACAACAAGATTCGCGTTCCTTTTGCCACCGTCGCGTTCGTTTTCTGGCAGCCAATCCACTGTCGAAGCTTTACCATTTGCGTTGTTGGTATTGACCCTAAACCCTAAGGTTTTTTGGTGTGAAACATGCTTGTTATGTGTCGATGTTTGCTTCGTTTAGGGTTTAGGGTTTGTTCATATGATTTGGTTTTGCTTGCTGGTTATGCATGTATGCGAAAAATGAGATCTTGCTGTGTTCTGGGTTGCTGGTGTCGATGTTTGCTTCGTTTATGGTTTAGGGTTTCTTCACGTGGTTTGATCTTGCTTTTTGGTTATGCCTGTATGCGAAAAAATTGGTTTCTTGATGTGTTCTGGGTTGATGGTGTCAAACCTTGCTTCGTTTATGGCCTACGGTTTGTTCACATGGTTTGCTCTTGCTTGTTGGTTATGCATGTACGCGAAAAAAATGGTTTCTTGCTGTGTTCTAGATTGCTAGTTTCCATCTTTCACCCGTCAATGTCCTCCTTCCACCCCTGAGACACATGTGTGTGTTGCAAAACTACACACAGCGAACCACTTATTTGAACTGAGCTAACCACTTAGTGTTTTCACCCCTAAGACACGTGTGTGTTCCAAAACTACACACAGCAAACAACTTATCTGAGCTGAACTAACCACTTAGTGTTTTCACCCCTTAGACACGTGTGTGTTCCAAAACTACGCACAGCGAACCACTTATATGAACTGAGCTAACCACTTAGTGTTTTCACCCCTCAAACACATGTGGGTGTTCCAAAATTACATACAGCGAACCACTTATTTGAACTGAGCTAACCACTAAGTGTTTTCACCCCTCAGACACGTGTGTTCCAAAACTACACACAGTGAACCACTTATTTGAACTGAGCTAACCACTTAGTGTTTTCACCCCTAAGACACGTGTGTGTTCCAAAACTACACACAGCGAACCACTTATGTGAACTAAGCTAACCACTTAGTGTTTTCACCACTAAGACACGTGTGTGTTCCAAAACAACACACAGCGACCAACTTATTTGAACTGAGCTAACCACTTAGTGTTTTCACCACTAAGACACGTGTTTGTGTTCCAAAACTACACACAGCGAACCACTTATCCGAACTGAGCTAACCACTTAGTTTTTTCACCACTAAGACACGCGTGTGTGTTTCAAAACTACACCTAGCGAACCACTTATTTGAACTGAGCTAACCACTTAGACATTCCACCACTAAGACACATGTGTGTGTTCCAAAACTACACACAGCGAACCACTTATTTGAACTGAGCTAACCACTTAATATTTTCACCCCTAAGACACATGTGTGTTCCAAAACTACACACAGCGAACCACTTATGTGAACTGAGCTAACCACTTAGTGTTTTCACCACTAAGACACGTGTGTGTTTCGAAACTACACACAGCGACCAACTTATTTGAACTGAGCTAACCACTTAGTGTTTTCACCACTAAGACACGTGTGTGTGTTCCAAAACTACACACAGCGAACCACTTATATGAACTGAGCTAACCACTTAGTGTTTTCACCCATCAGACACATGTGAGTGTTCCAAAATTATACACAATGAACCACTTATTTGAACTGAGCTAACCACTTAGTGTTTTCACCACTAAGACACGTGTGTGTTCCAAGATTACACACAGTGAACCACTTATTTGAACTGAGCTAACCACTTAGACCTTCCACCCATGAGACACATGTGTGTGTTCCAAAACTACACACAGCGAACCACTTATTTAAACTGATCTAACCACTTAGACCTTCTACCCATGAGACACATGTGTGTGTTCCAAAACTACACACAGCGAACCGCTTATTTGAACTGAGCTAACCACTTAGTGTTTTGACCACTAAGACACGTGTGTGTTCCCAAACTACACACAGTGAACCACTTATCTGAACTGAGCTAACCACTTAGTGTTTTGACCACTAAGACACGTGTGTGTTCCAAAAGTATACACAGCGAACCACTTAGGTGAACTGCGCTAACCACTTAGACATTCCACCCCTCAGACACATGTTTGTGTTCTAAAACTACACACAGCGAACCACTTATTTGAAATGAGCTAACCACTTAGTATTTTCACCCTTCAGACACATGTGGGTGTTCCAAAATTACACACAGCGAACCACTTATTTGAACTGAGCTAACCACTTAGACATTCCACCCCTCAGACAAATGTGTGTTCCAAAAGTGCACACAGCGAACCACTTAGGTGAACTGGGCTAACCTCTTAGTGCTTCCACCCCTCAGACAAATGTGTGTGCTTCAAAAGTGCACACAGCGAACCACTTAGATGAACTGGGCTATCATTTTGTTTTGTTTGCTGGTTATGCATGCATGCGAAAAAATGGTTTTTCGCTTTGTTCTGGGTTCCTATTTTTTTTTTTTGTTCATTATACTGTACTATTGAGTAACGACGTAATTTGTTTATTGACATGTGTTATGCAAGCATAACAATGACAACAACTCAAAGTTTCGGTTCGAAGGTATTTGTCCATATTAATTAATTAAAAATTCTGATAACTTGTACTTTTTTGATATAATTGTTTATTTTTTGTATGTAGGTCTTTGTCTGTGTCCGACATTGTTGTCGGACAACATATCTGGGAGTTGCAAATACAATGCTTACCGAAGAGCATAAGGCTTGTATTGGCAGAACTCCTTTTTCATGGTTCATGAAACTTGAAGGCAAAGTCAAACTCAGCAGGAAACTGCTCACAGGGTTATGCACACGATGGGTTGAGAAGAGGGGAGGTTTTATGATAAGGTCTGACTTGGTTTCCTTTACAACCCTAGACGTTTGTGTACTATTGGGTCTTAGAATTGGTGGATGTGTGGTTGATTTTCGAAGGGAATCACAGGATTCCCCTATTAGGAAGTTATTTCCTTCTACACATGTTTATGTGAAGATGATATTTGATGAGATCCAGAAAAGGCGAAATGACGTAAATGTTGATGACTTCTGTA
>Ga0099825_1000637_pt1 | contig 39040 bp, 19 predicted proteins | sample SiratroredBW_FD_76838 | JGI IMG/M metagenome (GOLD analysis project Ga0099825, IMG submission 76838) | Root nodule microbial communities of legume samples collected from California, USA - Siratro red BW | ecosystem: Host-associated > Plants > Roots > Nodule | place: USA: California | collected...
CTCAAGGGTTTAAGTACTTTTGTTGTTTTAATCCAAAAAAAAAAACTTTGGTAAAAAAAAAAGCAAAAAAAAAAAAAAAAAAGAAGGAACACAAACACAATTGCAAACAAGATGTGGCAAAGAAGCCACGGGTCTTCAGAGGAGAGAAAACTGGAGCTTAGGCTTGGTCCACCTAATGAAGAGTCTCTCAGTGAAAGCATCAAAATGTGCATCACAGAAAGAAATGAATCACCACTTAGTCTTGGTTGCTTCTCAACTCACCAAATTTCCACTTCTGACAAGCCAGATCATGGTAGGGCAATGTTGCCCACTGCATGGCGTTCCACATCCTACCACCAACACCAGACTAAAGCTCCATCATTTTTTCAACTCCAATCAAGGCCACAAAACATGTTAATGATGAGAAAGGAAGTTCCACAACTTTGTTGTGTAGAGAACAAGGCATTCTCACCCTCTTCTGCAGATGCAGCTGTGTCCAAAAGGTACTCCTACTTTTCTCTATTCAAGGCTTTTCAACTGCTCTTGTAATCCATGCAAAGCTGTGTTTCTAAAGCATTTTAGATTATAATTATGTAAATCGCTCTGCATTGAATAATTTTTTATGAAGCTTCTAAGTTCATTGCTAATTGCAACATGATTTCTATGTATATGCTATTGTCTTCTTAGTGCTTGCACTGTTCATTTTGTCCCCTAACTTTTTGTATATGGACCCACAAAAAGCGGAACTGCTTCAGGTTCAGTAGTGGGTTGGCCTCCAATTCGTTCCTTCAGGAAGAACATTGGGAGTGGAAGCTCTTCTAAGCTGCCTACTGGGCCCCAACAGCATCAAAATGTTGTTCCAGACAATGTTGATAGCCTGAAACCTACTCAAAACTGTGGCAAAGGCTTGTTTGTGAAGATCAATATGGATGGTGTTCCTATAGGAAGAAAACTGAACATCAATGCTTATAACAGCTATGAAAAACTTTTCTCTGCTGTTGATGATCTCTTCAGAGGCCTACTTGCAGGTATTACTCTTGAGAACTGCGTAAGTGGGGTCAGTTTAATCATATTTGTTGTTGACACAATTATTTTGAATACAGAAATTTGTTTCTATGAGAATGGAAGTAATTCATCATCTCTGTTAGCTGCATATTTTTTAACCAACCAGTAAACATGTTATTGAATTTTAAGACAAAATGTGTCTGATAAGCCAAAAATTTAACTCCTAAGAAAAAGAGTTTATTTGGATAAACTTTTAGATCTTAACTTTGTGACAATCTTTTTGACAGTAATACCTTTAATGTTATAAGGAATCAAATTCCTATGTCAATCACAAAGATTTCACAAAAATAAAGCCTAAATCTCAACCGTCATAACCACAGTTGAATAGGCATCAGCTTATGTTAGAATTCTTTTGAAGTTAAATTTCTAAGCCATCTTTTATACAAATTATGTTTCATCTTTTTTCATTCTTTTGTGATAATGACTCTTGTTGCAGAGATGAAGTTATCTCATATTATCTCTTCCCACTGTTCTTCTACGCAAAGAGATTCCTGTGCTGGTGGAATTCAAAACAAGGGAGAGGAAGAGAAAGAGAAAGGCAATGCAGCTATATTGGTTGGAAGTGGAGAATATACTCTTGTTTATGAGGATAATGAAGGAGATAACATGCTCGTTGGAGATGTACCTTGGCAGTAAGCACCTTATCAATAAAGATCTGATGCATTTTTTTCATATTCTATTCCATAACTATACTTTGAAGCCAAGATATCCACAAACTACATTATGCAATTTATGTAAACACTAGACTAAAAGTAACTCTTGAAGTTTTTTTCTCTTTGATACTGTTTAATTCTCATTTTATGGTGTAGTTATTGCTAGAAATCCATGATTCTTGGAAGCTGTGATTGCTATTATTATGTTATTCATTCTTAATGTGTTTGTTTTGCAGCATGTTTGTGTCAACAGTTAAGAGGCTGAGGGTGTTGAAGAGTTCTGATCTCCCTGCTTTTACACGTAAGTTGGATTATTTTAACTTGATTGAGAAGAATTGGTTCACCTTTTTTCACTGTGATCAATGATTGAACAATTTTTTTTTTTGTTTTCAGTTAGTAGTAAGCAAGAGTAGCCACACTACTTGATTTGGCTATGAGGAATGAAGGATGAAGCTGTTGAGGGCTTCTTGCATTCTGAAACTCCAAGAATAAAGTGTGTTTTATTTGACATTTTGGTTCTTCTCAATGTTGAAGATTAGGCAATGAAATGTTCAATTAATAAGTGAAGTTTGTATGAATGAATGTATCATGTTTTTACTCAAGTTTTGATTTGTTTCTGCACTTCAAGTATTCATGATTTTGCCTTTAACTTAACTCTTTTTTGAAAATGGATCACAGATTTAACTTTTTACGGTAAAAGCTACTAAGTTTTGTTTGTGTGTTTTGAGGAGAATTTAATTAAGCAATTTAAAAAAATTAATATGTATTTTAAGGAGAAAGAAAAACTTCAAACAACTTCAATAATTTTTGTATGTACAGCTTGACGTGCATCATTGCGAAATTTTTTGCTTTTTAACATAACTCGATGTATAGTATAACTATTTTTTAATATAGATCAATGTTATTTATAATAAGTAATATACATAATTGTTTAGTTCTTCACTTTACCAAACTAGATTGCATAACTTAGTTGTTAAATCTATCAAAATGAAATTGATTTAATATGACATCATGAACAAGAACATTTTTTTATCAATCTCTATAATATGTGTCATAAATGCCCTTAGGTTGAACCAGCCCATAAACTCATAAATCCACCCATTTTATATAATAGCAATTATGTTTAAAAAGAAGTAATATTATTTTATTAAAATGTATAAATGTATCATAATTTTTATATTAACTCATATATTTAAAATTAAAATTAATTTTTTAAATATAATTTTACGTTTAAAAATATATATTTTATTTTATTATTTTTAAAACAAATTAAAACAGATTATTATTTTGATACAGAGACAACATGGAGCAAAATATTATAATATATTTAGAATATAAATAAAAAGGGGATTAGATGACCTTTTTTACAGGTCTGGTCTGGCAGTAGCATATAGGAAATGCCTAACATAGGTTTTAAAATGGCGCGAAGTTTAGCTTAGGTGTCATAATAGACTAAGGTTAGGCTAATGTAACTAATTTAATTTATGTTCCCACCACATCCCACAATCAAAAAAATATCTCACTAATTTGTATACCATTATGGAAAAAAATTATGTGATGAAATAGAATATAAAAAATTATATTTCTTATTTTATAGCACTATTTTGTTATGATGTTTAAAATTTATTGTCACTCCAGCTATCTAAATATCTGTATTTCGTTTTTTCCCTATCCCCCATGGTTGGTGCCAATGCTTTGGGCCTCATTCACCTTTATCATCATCCACAAACCCAAATTTACTATAATCCTTCATAATTACTCGAGAAAAAAGAAATACCCCAAGATTTTTACAATAATTGTGAGATTTGAAGTTTAAGAACATTGTCTCAATCATAAATCAGCTTAGCTCATTAAACTACCCTTAATTACTATTAAATATATATATATATATATATATATATATATATATATATATATATATATATATATATATATATATATATATGTGTGTGTGTGGGGCAAAGTTTTCACGCAAAGGTGACGGTGGATCGCAGACAAGATCCAAGTGTTGGGGGAAGCTTAGTGGTATTAAAAATAGTGGAATTGCAAAGCATCTCATATCCAAATTTAAAGAGTTAATATTACCATTTTTTAGAATTATGCATGCAATCACCTTTAAATTTGAATAATTGAAATGACTTCAAAATTAATTTTATTATAATCAACTACAGATAGTAATGACTTACATTTATATATTAACTTAAGTTTAAAAAGAAACTTATAAATATAGTTTAATTTTTAGAAAATACTTACTTGATCTCTTTCATTAAATAATATTTCTCCAATTCGTACTAAGCCAATCCACCTTAAATGATTCCATGATTCCAGTTTTGGTAACAAGACATATTACTGTGTAGGACAATCCAGATTGGGTGAGGTTATTATACAAATCTAGAAAAAGGAATGCAAAAAGTTGAATGGTTTTTGGTTAATTTATTATGATGAAACGTAGGTAATGAGTTGGTGCATTATGTATGATTGATGATGGTTCCTTGAATACACATGGTGTGGTTTGAGGTTGTGGACAATGATTTATGCTTTGGAAGGGTTTCACATGCAACTGACGTAGCTTATGGGCCCAACATATTTTGCCCAATCTTTCATTTCGGATTATGTTCCGGGGATTAGGTTCATTAGTTGTTATTAATAATTCAACCAAACACCTAACCTAAGTTTCTTTTCCACCACCATTCAAAATATATTCACTCTGACTATGACATCTTAATCGATTTAAAATAGGAATATTGATACTATTTACGAAGATTTTGTTAATTTTTTTCATTAAACTGAAATTTGTTTAGATATATCTAATAGTCTCACATTATTTAAAAATTGAGATTAAAATATATTTAAATATATTTTTTTTTAATTTTTCTAAATATTTTTTAGAATAAAACATAACTTCAAAATAAATAATACTTTGTAATGTTATGCATCTTAATAAATTTGAGATTTGAGAGTAAAACAATAATATAAATATTAAATATAAATATTATGTTGGAAATATTTGAAGGAAAAAATATCTGAAATATTTTATAAAAATAAGAACTGAGTCAAATTCATACCAACATTATTTTTAATAAAAAATCTTAAAGCATTAGATTTTTGGGTCTTCTTTTATGTTGCTTAATTTTTTCATTTCAACTCAATGTGTTAGACTCTTACTTGAATATCTAAGATATTAAAATGAAAATAATTTATAATATTTTTTTATGTTTAATGTTATTGTATATAATATTAATAATAAAATACCGTTTAGCAAAAAGAAGTGTGATGATAAATATTAAACCAGAAATTCCGTATAAACTGTCCAAAGAACAAGTGGGGTTTTTTTTTTTTTATGTCTAATTTATAAACTAAAGTTCTGGGTTTTTGAAAACCAAAATTTGTATACATATTTTGTCGTAATTAAGATTCTTTAATTGATGAGATGTGTGTGTCCCATAGATAATAGTAATAATTTGGATTTGTGGTGAGTTCACGGGCCTAAGTCTCCCATTTTTATGTTCTATCATTCTTCTTCTCATTCATTAATTCATCACCATTCGTAAATTCTACCCAATTCAAATTTCATGCTTAGTTTGGCCGAAACACAATCCGAGAAAAAAATTCTCAAAAAAGTTCACTTGTTTTCCTTCTTTAGTTCATTTGTCACTGTCATTAACGTCTTTGGAATTTATAAGGTTTTACCAAAAGAGTAAACATTTATTTTGAACAAAAACCATGTTGCATTGATACTCACCATTCATACCTTAAAAAACAAAAGTGACACTTTTGCTTTAAGATTCTCTCTGGTGATATATTCATTGGATGAAATCTTATCCATTGAAAATATTTAATTAATTTACTAGAAATACTATGAACCGATCTTTAAAAGTTATGAACGAATGGAATATATTTAATGTAAACTTTAGTTTTAAATTTTAGTTACAAAATTTCCACTCATCCAATTTGTTACGTGTAAGTTTAGTTTTATATCACAAAGTTGATTATGAATTCATAATTGATTTAGATAATGTATGTTTCACTAATTGTAAAATAGAAATTTAGCTATCATATTTGATTTCCAATACAAATGACCACAATAAGAAAGAAAGATCAGTTTCTCATACTTGAGGAATTGCAATTAAACCATGTTCTCTAGGTCAAATACACTCCTGAAAAAGCAAGTTCCTTCAACTTCAATAATAAAATATTAGGTGTGTTTGGTAGTTTCCTTTTTGTTGTTAAGAACATGACATCACCAAGTTGAATTGAAGGAGTGATTATGGTGGTGGGGTATAGTTACTGCACCAGAGGCCACCACTACTTCATCTTCCACTCAAGGGTACCATACTTTTTCTAGCATTCCCTTGTTAATGGAGACACCTACACTTTTTCTTCACTTTCATTACACTTCAACACAGTACAACTCCTTATTCCAACACCATAAGTGAGACTTCTCAAAATTCCTCAAATTTAAATTAATTTTTTATTATAAAAAATGTCAAGTACACGTGTGAATTTATGTTTATAAACTTATTTGTAAAAACAATTTAAACATAATCACAAACTAAAAATTCAAAATTAATAAAAAAACACCCTAATGTTACATTTCATTTGATGAACATAAAAGTAACCGGGCAATAAATGTTCTACTTATAAAATTTTATACTAGAATCAGTGTTTGTGTCGGTTTCAGTAAGTCATACAACACAAAGTCAACGATTTCTTACCTTGTAACGAAGGAGTCTCCGATGATTTGAGAATTCCTCCTCGGCGCGGTTTTGTTTTGGTCACATCGGACACTCCTTTTGGAGGGCCCCACTTCCCAATCTGTCCTTTTCCTTTGCCCACTGCCAGCTATTTCCTCTATCGTGCCTTCCCCTTTCCGTAACCATATTTTTCTTTCCCATATTACCCTCACGCTTTAAAATATCATACCCTTCATCAATTGCTTTTATGAAACAAGATATTTGTCTATGGGCCATCAAATGTTTTTGGTTAACAATTTCTTAAGAAAAAAATTGTAACTTATTAATTTATGAATATCACTAAAAAGGACTTATTAGTTAAAAAAATATATTTAAGAAAGGGTGAAAATGTCCAAAGAGAAATGTGTCTTGAAGACAATAGGGTCTGCCAGGTGAGGTGGGTGGGTCTGAAAGTTCCCTCTTTGCTTTTGCAGGTCGCTTTCTCTTTTACTGTGTTGAGTAAGGCATTTACCAGTTACCACAACCAAACAAGGCACCATTAGCCATTCCAATTCCAATCACATACAAACACACAACAATATACACTACAAGTACAAATGCTCTCTTTACACCCTCTTCATTCCCTTCTTCTTCTTTCCTTCCACTTCAAACCCCCTTAACCATTACCATCTCTTTTATTTCCACATGTCCACCTTTTTCTTTCCCACACTTAACCCATTTTCCCTTCACCACTCTCTCTCAACTTCTATTCCTAAACTCTGATTTTTTTTTCCTGTTTAAGTTTTGTCATCTTTCATCAAATTGTTACAAAAGGACCAAAAACAAGTTCTTTTGTCATCTGAGTTGGAGCATCAAAATCCCATCACTTTGCTTTCCAGTTTCTGCTCCATCTGGATTTTCCTTTCCTTTCCCCCAGCTGAATTTGTACTTGGTTGTACTATTCTCCTTTAAACTTAGATCAAGTTGCTTCCTTTCTCCGGATCAAGCTCGCTCTTTGGTTCATTTCCATTGGCCCTTTTGCTCTGAATACTAATATTATCAATCAATGATGATTCTGGTGAGAAAACCCCATTGGGGGTTGCTTCTGTTTCTTCTCTACCTTCACTGCCGCACTTGTCACTCTACAGAACCTATGAACTGTACGGACACAAGCCGCCTTTGCACTTCTTTCATTGCCTTCAAGCCCGGGCCAAACCAAACGCTTGCTGTGATTCAGAGCATGTTTGATGTGTTGCCTGGTGACATCACAGTAGAAGGCAACGGGTGGGGTTACGTGTTCGTAAGGAAGAATTGTTCTTGTGCTACCGGTATCAAGAAATACTTGTCCAATACCACCTTCACTGTGAAATCCAATGAGGGGTTGGTGTATGACGTGGTTATGAATGCCTATGATGGCCTTGCTTTCCTTCCCAACACCACCAGGAGGGCCAGGAATGGTGCTGTTGTGTCTCTGAGGTTGTTTTGTGGCTGCTCCAGTGGACTGTGGAACTATTTGGTCAGCTATGTGATGAGAGATGGGGATAGTGTTGAGTCCTTGGCAAGCAGGTTTGGGGTTAGCATGGATAGCATCGAGAGTGTGAATGGCATTAGTAATCTGGATAATGTCACAGTTGGTTCACTTTATTATATACCACTTGATTCTGGTTAGTCTTTCCTTGCAATCCTTTTCTTGGAATATTTTTGAACCAGTTTCTTCACAAGTTTTTTCTGAAAAAAATGAATCTGACTTTTCAATAAGCTAATGTATAAGTTAGAAAAACTATGCGAAAGAAGGTCTACAAATTAGTTCATGTATAAACTAAGTTAATTTCAATTTTTTTCTTATTTTTCTTTTTGAAAGAAACTTGCTGAAAAATTTCTCCAAACATACCTTATGTATGGATGTGTGTTTATATGTTGGAGAGGGCCTTGTTTTGGTTCTCTTCGATTTTGGTTGAGGATGTTTTTGACTTAAGTGTTAAATTTGCCTTGTGCATCTGCTTACTGTTCATTTTTTATATGTCAGAGTTGGGGCTGTTGAGGGTTATGTAGTTGGGATTTTAGGAAAAAAGTGACTGGATATGACAGTGATTTTTGAGAATTGCGATGTTAATGTGTCTTAAGTCACTTAAATAGAAAAATATACTTTATCAAGATAAATAGAATTTCAGGATAGGTTATAATTTACAAAGCAGCTGGCAAATGAAAGATGGTGTGGACATTTAATAAGCTGATTATGAATTGAAAGTGATTTCATTCACGTAGTTGGGAATTGGTAAAATTCTTGGTTTGTCACGCGTGGTCGGCTGGTGGCATTTAACGTGTTAAGAAAATCATGCGTGTGTGAGAACTACCTACTACTATCAATTGCTTAAAATGTGGAAGAGTATTGTTTATTTTTCATGCATTGATTTCTTTGACTGTTTGAGGAACTACATTGGAGGGGTTGCGGAATTCATTTAAAGAGATTTTTCTTTGCATCTTCTCTTTCCCCCCGAAGACAGTTGCATCGAGATTGATTTAATATTAATCAAGTTGTAAAGTGTTGTGTTATCTTGGTAGCAGATTGTTGTTAAAGAGTGGTTTATGATAGTTTCTCCATGCAGAGTGAAAGTTTAAGAATATCATATATTCTATGTTCTATGTGCAATGGATTTGTCTATATTCCTTTACCATTATTTGGCGATGAATCAATATTCCAATTGTATTCGTGAAATGCTATAATATTAGGTACTCTTGAATCCTGACCATTCAATGGATTGCAGTTCCTGGTGATCCTTATCCCCTGAATAATGCTGCTCCACCAGTTCCTGTTCCTGCCCCATCCTTTGATAATTTTTCAGGTACTGATATGTTGTAAAAAGAAAAAAAATAACTTTTTTTTAGGTTGTAGTTGTCTTTCATGTCCTACCAAAGACTATGCACTTAATTTATTTAATTTTTGGTTACAGCTGATCAAGTCAACCACAAGGCTCATGTACCCTACGGATGGATCGTTGGGGGCTTAGGAGTTGGTCTACTTCTAATAATGTTAACTGTGATTCTCTGTGTTTGTATGAGATCATCAAATTGTTTTGCTGATGATGCCAGAACTCATGAGAAAGATGCTGAGGGCAAGATTTCTCATAAATTCCATATTCTAAGGAACCCAAGTTTTTTTTGTGGTTCTGGAAGGTACATATGTGGCAAGCATGTTGAACAGAAGCAAACAGATGCTGAATCCAGCAATCACACCATTACCATTCCAAAAGCCTCATGTAACTACCTACATACTGATTCTCAAGTGTGCATTGTGCCTACTATTTCAGTGTGATGAAGTAATAGTGTTTTGCATGTCTTGTTTTATCTTCTCTGACCAAAACTATTTTGTGGGCTTGCACTTTTTAAAACATGATATCTGAAAACTTTGCTTATATAACCTGCATTCATCTTCATTCTGGCTGTCAAGTTGATTTTAAATTGCATAGTAGTTTTCTGGCATTATGATGTAAAGTCAAAGGTAAGATGCATTATTAACTACTTACAAGTTAAGATTAATTCTCCCTTGGTTTTAAATTTTGAAAATTATTCATTAATACGTTATTAGAATGACATGAATACATGCAATTCTTTTTAATTTAGATATATAACTTTTGGTTCTATCATACATCTCTGTACTACCAATATTAAAGATTTGTCCATTCAAATTGGAATTGATGGATAATATGCTTATTATTATTGCAGCTCTTGGGCCTGATGTATTTGAAATGGATAAGCCTGTTGTTTTTACATATGAAGAGATTTTCTCCACATCTGATGGTTTCTCTGATTCAAATCTACTCGGGCATGGAACGTATGGTTCTGTTTATTATAGCCTCCTTCGTGATCAGGTTCTTGGGCATGTACTTGAGGAGTTGAAGTTTGTTATTATATGCAGTGGATATTTTTTCTCAGACCAATTTTACTTGAAAATCCTTGCAGGAAGTTGCTATTAAAAGAATGACTGCTACTAAAACAAAAGAATTTTTGTCAGAGATGAAAGTTTTGTGCAAGGTTCATCATGCTAATCTGGTAATTTCCTTTTTAATGATTCAATCAAAATGATTTGATTTTGGAGTCAATTGCTGGGCACATTTCAAAAGCCTGAGTTGTACTTTTGATTTATATGGTCAAGGTAGAATTGATTGGCTATGCAGCTAGTCACGAGGAGCTTTTCCTAGTTTATGAATATGCTCAGAAGGGTTCACTTAGAAACCATTTGCATGATCCTCAAAGTAAGGGTAAGATTATGCATCTATGCTTTGGTCTGTAGAATATTAATCACCACTGTCTGTTCTGACTGATGCATGTTTTATTGTATGAACAAGTTTAAGCTATGTTTATTTTCATTTTTTTGTGTTGCTTACAGGTCATTCCCCACTTTCTTGGATCATGAGGGTGCAGATTGCGCTTGATGCTGCTAGAGGCCTTGAATACATACACGAGCACACAAAAACTCATTATGTACACCGTGATATCAAGACCAGTAACATATTACTTGATGCTTCCTTTAGAGCAAAGGTAATAAAGAAATATATATATACACACACTGCTATACTATTTTAATTTCAAAATGCTTCACTTTTCTTGGTTGTAGTTTGTCTTAGATCTATTTGGTCTTCTCTAGATTTCAGATTTTGGGTTAGCAAAACTTGTTGGGAAAACAAATGAGGGAGAAATTTCAACTACCAAAGTTGTTGGTACATATGGATATCTTGCCCCAGAGTAAGTAATGTTTAACAACATTTTTTTTTACTTATTCTTCCTGCATAAAATAATATTTTTCATTTCTCATATTTTGCAGATATCTGAGTGAGGGTCTTGCAACAACTAAAAGTGATGTCTATGCATTTGGCGTTGTCCTTTTTGAGATCATATCAGGAAAGGAGGCCATCATTCGGTCAGAAGGCACAACTACAAAAAACCCTGAAAGACGTTCACTGGCATCTATAGTAAGTTCTGCTTACAAACACTTTCACTTCTACTGAATATAGTTCTGACTTTATTGGCAGTTCTTGTATTTTACCATTTGATGTATGTTAAATTACAGATGCTGGGAGTTCTTAGGACTTCACCTGATTCCATGAGCATGTCAAGCTTGAGAGATTATATTGATCCAAATATGATGGATTTGTATCCCCATGATTGTGTATTTAAGGTTAGTTCTCATTTTCATATTTTTTTTTTTTCATCCAGCTTGATAAAAATAGATATTTACATACCTGAATTAAGTAACCATGCAACTTTGTAATATCTCATAATGGGATTATTGGTCTGAATAAACAATTGCATGAAGTTTTACTATTTTACTCATTTGTTTGATTGGTATATATCAGATGGCCACACTGGCAAAGCAATGTGTGGATGAGGACCCCATCTTACGACCTGATATGAGACAAGTTGTGATTTCCCTCTCACAGATTCTCCTTTCTTCTGTTGAGTGGGAAGCAACTTTAGCTGGGAATAGCCAGGTTTTCAGTGGCCTTGTTCAGGGAAGATAGTTTACACAGCCAGATTCATTCTTTTTCTTTTCTTTTTCTCTGTATCCAGCTCTATACCTTTTTGGTTGGTTGGTGATAGTGATGGATCCATAGGAACTGGGACATGTGGGGTCAAATATCTATATATTTAGGCATTTATTTTGCTTAATATCTTATGCACCATGCCTTGATTTTTGTAGAAAATTTTGGATGTACTTTAGAGTGTGATAATGAAGCTAAGGAAGGATCTGATAATTTATTATTCTAGATTTGTATTGATATAAGTTGTAATTCGACGTTAATCTATGTATGTTTATATTCTTTGATTCCTTGGAGAGCCATGATGTAATGTTACTATCAAGTTGCGTTGTCTAAATAATTCTGTGTAGACCAAATTTACAATATTGAGAAAAGAAAAAGAAAAGGAGAGCTAGCAATATATTTTTTTAATACATTTTATGTTGTTTTATTGATTAAAATTTATTCAAAATTTTAAAAATTAGGAGTAAAATTCATTAAATAAGCTTTGATATTTACAATAGTAAAATGGTATATTCGTAAGGGTAAAACCTGCTTCATTCTTAGCTCATAAATATACAAAAAAAAATATTTGAAATCGTTGACAGGGTGAAATCATTGTTTATTAACTCACTTTTGAATATTGTTAGCTCGTGAATAATTTTTAAATACTAGAATAGTGTATAATAATTATTCTTTATCTCTATATATTTATATTATAGTGGCAAATGCGCAACTACCAATGTAAAAATCAATAAATTTATAATTAGAAAATAGTGCAAATTATTTTATATAAATGGTGTATAACTTAAAAAAAAAAGTGCAATAATTTAGTGTATTTAGTATGGATTATAATTAAAATTATTTATTCACTTTCTGTAAGGTTAGGTGTGTGCAATGAAAGAGTCACCATCGAAACAAATTTATGGGCCGAAAAGACCAATACAAAACCCAATAAAACGACGTAGTTTTGTGGAATCCCGCGTTCGAGAAAAATTCAAATAACCAGAGAGAGAGAGAGAGATTGTGTAGAATAGAACGAAGAAGAAGAAGATGAGTTTGGGTAGTGAGGTTGAAGACAATGATCTTTATCGTCTTCGTTCCGATATTTCTTCTCTTCTCCATCAGGTGCGTCATACTCTTCACCTTCCCTCTCTTTCAATTCAATCCTTTCACAGTTGCAAAATTTCATTCTTCAATCTCTTCAAATAACAGAGAAAATCATTCATTATTTCTTAACCTAACGCCCAATTTTAGGGAACAAGTAATCATCAAAATCGGTAATTTAATTGTTGGATTCACAGATTGACGAGCTTGTCGTGCAAGCCATTGAAGTGAATAATAACAACAATGAGAAGAAGAAGAAGAAGAATAGCATAAGCAAAGAGGACAAAACGCAAATCGAATCTTTCTCCCGAGTCCTTTCTGACATGCTCTCTTCTTTGAAGGTGAAACCCTACTCAACCCTATTCTTTGTTTTTCAATTTTAGTTTTTTTTTTTTTTCTGATTTGGTTTGCTCTAATTGTAGTTGTGGGTTCCCAAATTTCAAAATGCACTTCACCCTGAAGATGAAACCCTAATTTCATACGATGATGAAACCAGAGCGTGTGACAGTCCTGAAGAGACAACCTTAGATTTGGTGTCTTCTTCACCTCTTGTCTCCTGGCGTGTCAATTGCACTGTGGAGAGAGGTAGACAAATGTTCATGCTTACACCTCTTCCATTATCATCCAAACACCCCAAACAACCTAAACCACAGTTCCCTCCCTCCACATTAGCCACCACTTCCATGGACAATGTAGTGGTCAAACCAACCCCAATTAAGCATCAACTGCCAAACAACCAAGACAACAATGGATCTAAGCTTCTTGTGATGACTCCCTGCCTGAAAATGTCCCCTCCCAAATCCTGCCTTCTGCTTGAACCTATTTCTGAAATCAAGCATTTGGGTGATCACAAGTTTCGCAAGGGCACTCCCTATCCTGTTGGGATACCTTGCAGTGATTCAGAATCTTCTGGTAGTGATCATTCTTCGCCGGATTTATCCTTGATGTATCCGGAGCTCCTTGGGATATGCCGCGATTCCAAGGCTGGAATTGGGAACAAAACAGTGGAAGCATCGCCGGATTGGTTTACCTCACCTCCTAAAACTTGTGTTTTGCTGGAGCCACCTGATGATAATGTTGACGATCGCTTGTGTGTACACATAACTGGCAACATTCTTAATCAACAAGTCGGAAAGTCTAAAGATGGGGATGGTGATGATGTTTGCAAAGATCATAGTAACCAAGGTAATGCTTGTTGCAGTTGGTCCTTTTGTTTGGATAAATTTATCAACAAGATCATATAGGAGAAGAAAATAAACATTCAAATGAAAGTATGCATCTCAATGTTTTCAAAAAGCTAAACAGACAACTTTTATAAAATTTGAATTGTATCTGTTGATTTTAGATTATGGCTTTTGAGAGAAGTTCAATTCTGGTCCTGTAAATGTTTATTGAGAATTTTACCCAAATATGGGTTTAATCTATTATTGCAATCGTTGGTTAACACTTTACATGGGTTTCATGCATAAAAAATAGCTGTCATTTTTCTCTTTTGTGCAGATCATTGTGTTGGGAGCTTAAAACATGTAGAGAACACTCCCATGCCTGAAAGCTCATTTCAAACTGGAAAACGACCTGGTGAAAATACTTTGAAGAGGGAGTTATGGACTAAGTTTGAGGCAGCTTCCACTTGGGGGTGTCAACCTAAGTTACCCACAGATCAAAAGAGTGCCCACAAAGGGTTCCTTGACCTACTGGAAGAAGCTTCCTGTGATAATTAGATTAAAGATATGAAGGTGTGAAGATATAAGCAAGAATATAATCTCATTAGAAAATTTTGACTTGTAAATGCTCTTTTATGTTGTAAGATTTGTAACAAAGAATTCATTCATGTACCTAAGGGCAATGCGTGCCAAATGTGCATTGTTATGTTCCCTCTGATGTTACTTCTCTGTATCACTATTCTCAGCCGTTTTATTTAGTATTAATATCATATTTAGTGTAAAATAACTTTTACAAATCAATTTATGGACAACTTTATTTTATATTACTTTTTTTAACTTTTTATGTTGGAAGTGTTTATCAATTAATTTATCCAAACTATCTCTACATCGTAGGCAATATCATACTTTGACGACTACTTCTGAATTTTGATCACTTTCTTGACAGTTAGTTTGTGCAATTGCTGGAATGAAACCTTTCTTACAGCTAATGGAATAATTGCTAAAAGATAGATTATTACAAGTGACATTGTTTAACTTTTAAGTAAAAAACTTTATATGATGATTATCAAATATAAATTTTGATAATTCGATCTACCATAATGCGATTCTAAAATTGTTTTAAAATTGGGATTTTGAACCATATTTTGTTAACTTAGGGCTTATTAATTAGGGTTTTAATTAAGATTTATTAATTTAGGGTTTATTAAGTAGTGTGTCTCAATAATTCCTTTTCCGAAATAAATTCGGGGCTTTATTAGTTCTATAAACTATTAATCATTTTTAAATCAAGTTAGGGATTATAAAGAGTACAGATATATCCTTTCAATCCATGTTCAGAAATTTAATTAGAGCTAGCTATGTGACTGTTAGTTTTGAGAAGTCGAGTAGTGTTGTATATATCACTCGTTTTCTTTTTGTAAATGTAAATTTGCCTCTATTAATGCAACTTTATTTTGTCCATGTATTTTATTTTGCACCGTCAGTTCACAACTTTTGAATCTCCTTTCTGAATTTTAGATTTGGTACGATTTCTGAATTTGTACGTAGACTTACGTTTTAGTTGAGGTTGATAATCATGTTCTCACATCCACGAGTAATACCCAAGCCACTTATCAGCTATTCATTTGTCATAAAAAATGAATAGCTTCATAAAATTATTGAAGTAAATTCCCATTCGACAATTATAGGAGGCGATCTTCACTTGCAAAGTTGTAGAATGATCTCCACACCATAAACCAGCCTTCAACTCACGGCACGACCAGTAAATTTGCTGTCAATCCATCAGCGAATTCGGTCATAGTTTGACCTCACTCAAATTTCATCATTTGATAAAAATATCAGAACATAAATCATGTGCACAAAAGCAAACATATCTGAATCAGAATGTCACAACATTGTGGGCAAGGATAACCAAGGCTGTAATTTCATTGGCAAGCATGTCACGATTAACATTGAGCAATGACAAGATTCCATTTGGTCTGACATGCTTTTTACAATTAATTCATCATTTTTCAATCCTTTTCTAATATACTGGTATAGAATAGAAAATCTATATTAATTTAACAGCTGCCTACACTCTGAATGTATGTGCATTAAAAATGGTCATACAAAAATATGGGATTTGTCGTTGGCATTCTTCATTGAAGCACAAAGGCGCCACTGAAAATTCAGCTATCTGCAGCCAATCATCCAACTACCATTCCGTTGGACCAATTTGCTTTAAAGCGGCAGCATTTGCATCAAATAAACATCACTCAGACATGTAATCTTCTGCTCCACTAGACTGATAGTTGTCCTGGTGTGGAGCACCTCTATGATGGTGTTCTAGACCATCGTCCATTTCGAGACGAGCTCTCTTTGAGGAATTGCCCCTTGAACTTGTATAAACCTTTAAAGCATTATATAGGAAATTATATCTATGCATTCAAACACACTGATAAAATTAATAGATAAATTCAGTGCCATACCCCAGTATCCTTCCGCTCAATAGCAGCGACACTAGACCTCCGTCTTACAGTCACTCTTGAAGGTACCAGACATTGCTCAACCTCTTCACCTGATCTTCCCTCTTTAGCCCTCTTTTTTCTTAAAACAAGTTTAGTTGGAAGAGGCTGCATATCAAATTTAACTACAAAATTAACACATCGGCACTGCGTGACCAAGAAACTATGTTCCAATCCTTAAGTTAAAAAAAACAGATATTGGCCCCAGGAAATACCAAGTAACGTGCTTCTGAGTCATCAAATGCAACCAAGAATGTTGTAGGATCATCTGCATCGTCACCCCGAACCTATTAAGATGATACGCCAGAATAGTGTTAAAAGGGGGAATTTATTTTAACATTGAAAGGGTTAATGACTCAAATTAGTTATGGAAATTTAAAGCCAGGTCATGATGTAATTTGATGGTAACATTCTTTGAACTGTTAAAATAGTTCAACATACATCCCAATGATACTCGCGAATCCAAGAGTACGAGACATCTTCATTTTCATCATATATATCCTTTGACAGCTGCCATCACAAAGTTTACCACATCCAGAAGTTAGTACAGAATTAAGTACAACAACTAATGTTTCAAGATTGAAATCCATATATACATTTAACGCATACCTCTCCTGGTGCTGGGGCCATATATGCCAAAAACTTCTCAGGATTACCAGGATCTGAACTCGTTGCAACATAACTCTTCATAACTGCCTGCAAGCGCCAAATGGATAGGAATCAGTCTAACAACATTCAGCAATTGGCACCATCAGTCACACAGGAGCCAAAATAATATTTACTTGATATATTTCATGGTTGCTTGTTACTTTCAAAAGCATACAGAACAAAAAGACCAACAATCAGGTAGCTAAGAAACTGGTAATTTAGCCAATAATATCCTAGCAACAAACAAAGAAAGATTGAACTTTTCAATAGTAGATAGCTCCACCACATATTGAATCAAAACCACAAGAGAGAACACGACAGATGATGCATGAAAAGTTGCAGACAAATTGTGACAGTTTCCTTTTTTACATTATCGTATGTATTTAACCAGATCCTAGCTTTTAACCTTTGTAAAACGGGGGATTTGTGAGCAATTGATTACTACTACATTCATCCTCGCAACGCTTACCTTTGATTCAAAGGCATCACGAACAGATTTGTCTAACTTAACATACATTTCTGAATCGGCTGTGGGAGCATTATCAAATGCAGCAACGACAAACTGATCATCATACCTGCAAAGAGATAGGGAGATAGAAAGTACTAAGTAGCTTTAGTTATTATGAAATATGAATGTTGTCTTACAGTATGTATCATCAATTATCAAAAGATTAGGCTTTAATATCACCAACATAAAAGACCGATCAATAGAACGCCAGGGCGAGCAATAATTTTCCTTATGGAAGTTATATATGGTGTCGTACCTATCAAAATCGGGCAGTAATGGCATAATCTCAACAGGATACAAATCTTTGTTGGTGGCATGAACAGGATCAGACTTAGCTGCTTCAAACGATGCTTCAATTTCCCTGATTTGTCTTTCCCTAAAATAGATTTCAATTTCAGTTGAAAGATACAAATTACTTTCACATAGTAATTCATACGCCTACAATGGACTTTGCAATGGTGGAATATACTTACCTACTGTTGAGATTGTCCAAAATGCCGCGGCCTCCCTTCATCTCTCTCAGCTCCTTAGCTTGTTTTTCAGTTAAAGACTACAAACAGGTTCATAAGTTTTTGCTTGTAGTGAGAGAGTAATGCATCATCATGTCAATATACAAGCCTAATACCTGTTTTGTCGACTCCATGCTTAGAGGAGATATATATTGTGTTTTGACAAGCCATGCTACACCTTTATCAGTAGGCCTCTCTTTTCTTTTTATGCCATCCTTTTTAATAGGTGTAGCAGCTTCATCATCCCGCAACAGTTCTTCATCTTCTGGAGCAAGAGGTGGTCTGACACTGGGAGGACTGTATAAAAAGGTTCACCAGACCTTCTCAGTCCGCATAATTCATTCAAGTATTCAAATTTACAAAAGGAACAGAGGACAGTACTTGTAAACACTGAGATCAAGCAGGTCCAGAGGTATCCCTAGATCTGGCTCCACAAAAAGCTTGGGTTTGTACATTTTCTCCAGGGAAGTGATTGTATATTTTGCATATCTGCCAACAATCATAAAATCATCATTAGATTACATACTGATTTTTATCTGTATACTTTCTAGCTACAGGTGTAAAGTGCCAGTAAGATTACATACTGATCTTTATCTTTTTTGAAAGCCATAAGCTTAGGTTGAGCACTTGGATCCGGAAGTTCATTTCGAAATCTTAATGAGAATACACAAAGAAAAGGTGTCAGTGTAAGAAATAAGCATGACAAAACCATTAGATGGCATCATCCAAAAAATACACATAACATTTTCCCGCCTTACGGATCATTTACCAACACCAATAAAACACTCGCAAACATAAAACGATATCAACATACTCACTTGAGCTTACACAAAAATGTTGTGGGCTTCTTCAACCTATTTTCCACCCTCTCGGCACTCAACAAGGGAGTGGATCTCCTTTCTCCCATTCGAGACCCTGCAATCAAGCCCTGTCCCTTCCCAGACGACAACATGTGAGTCTTCTGCAGAACAGTGTTCTGGGACTCCTTGAGCTGCTGCCTGTGCTTTTCCTCCTGCCTCTGCTTCTCAAACTCCCTCTTCTTCCTCAACCTCTTCTCTTCCTCAGTCTCGGTTCTGCCAGGAGGCCCATTCACCTTCTTTGCCGGCACGGGAGGCTGGTGCTTGTGCTGCTTGTGAGCAATGCCATGATTCGAAGGATCATATTCGCGGCGGCCGGATGTGGAAGGATCCTTGAAGCGCCGCTCTTCGTTGTTCTGAGTTGCCGGGGGAGGAGGAGGAGGCGAGACAGGGGGTGGCGGCGGCGGCGACAACGGCGGCGGTGGCGGAGGAGGCTGGTTGTTATACTGGCTATTAGAGGGGTAGTATACAGGAGGAGGTGGAGGTGGCGGAGGCTGGTATGAAGCCTCCGGTGGCGGTGGAGGCGGCGGCGGATATGGATAGTGAGGGTGATGGGGATTTGGAGGTGCATATGGAGCATGATGCTGATTTTGATGTTGCTGTTGCTGGTGATGATAATTGGAATTTGGAGGGATTTGGGGAAATGAAGCATTGGAGGGATCTCCATAAGCACCCCAATTTTGATTATTATTAGTATACTGATGATTCCCACTTGGAATAGGGTTTTGAATTTGACTCGATTGCGGAGGGAAGGGCCTGTATGAGGCCATTCCTTTGAACCACGAATCGCACGCTAGGGTTTGAACTTCAACAAGCTGAACCCTAGAACAAACAAAAACAATATTAACAATAATCAAAACCAAAGCGAGTTGCCATTACTGAGAATCATGGTTCTGTACCTCAAAGTCGCAGAAAAGGAAATCGCAGAAGCGGGTGGTGCTGATGCAGAGGAAAACAGAGCAAAGCAATTAACGCAGTGAAATTGTTTTGCTTATGAACAGAGCTTCTGCTACAATTTTCTTCTCCCTTTTCCTCTTTCACCAATCATTCCTCGGACACAAGGGTTTCCTTTTGAATCGGGAAAAATCATCTAATATAATAAAAAATAACAGATTTCATAAATGAAAAATCATCTAATATTTATCAAATTGTTTCTTTATTGTATAGATTACATTGAATTTACCTTTTTATCTTTTAAAAAGATTAATTTAATTATTTTCGTAAAAAAAATAATTTGACCTTTTATACTTTTAATAAAAGTAAAAAAAAAAAAAAAACTTCTCCATTACTAATTTAAATATAATGAAAATTAGAAAACATTAAAAAAATATGACATAATATAGTGATGGTTTTTTTTTTACAATATTTAATAAAAAATTGTTCATAGAATTAATTTTAGTTATCATATTAATAAATAAAATAATTTTTAAAATATTATTTCTGTCGGTTTTTACTGTAAATATGTTTAAATTATTAATGGAATCGTGATTTTAATTTTTCAGAACTATCAAGAATTAAATTAAAAAATAAAAAATAAGAGATCAAATTGAATCTAATATATATGGTAAAAGGTGGATTTAATAATTCAGGCTAACTGAATGTATTCTTACATGTTTAAATATTGTAGGACGAAGCATTTGTCCGCTTAGTAAATATTATTTTTAACGTAAATTATTGTAATTTTATATTTAAATCGAATAAATTATTGATTTAATTAACTTTTGATCCTATAATATAAGTGATTTTGTTTTTGTAAGTATTTATTTTTTAGTACCTATCAATAACTATCTATCTTAATTTTAGGATAATGAAGGTGTCATCACATATGCATGCATGTTAATGAATTGTCAATTTAATACTGCTGGTATTATTAAAACTAGAATAAAATTTTATATATTTATAGATTAAAATAAAAGGAATCTTATTTGTTGATACTAAAATTAAAAAAAAAATATATTTATGGAGATTAAAAAAACATTTTTGTAAATACTGAAAACAAAATATAACGTATTTACGAAAGAGTTAAAAGAAAAGTGAGATATTAATAAAATATATGAAAGTGTTACCAAAATTATTGATAATGGTTGCACTTCTTAATCATATTTGTTTTGGCTTCAATAATTCGTTAAAAAATTGCTAAATATATCAGTTTTAACATTATCGTAATTTATATTTTTTTCATCCTCTTTAAATACAATAACACTCATTATTTTTGGAAAAATACAATAATTAACTAAATATATATTTTTTCGAAAAATTATTTACATTTATTAGTCTTTATTAATGTCAAATTTTAGATATTGAAAATAAAATATCAAAATATATAGATGAATTGATCTAAAAAACTTGTAGAACAAGTTAGATGAAAGAAAATTACAGCCTAAATTAAACTATGAAAATTTATGTATTTAAAAATAATAAATTAGGATATTTTTTCTTATTAGAAAAATAAAAAGTCCGAAATATATGCAAACATGATTTTTCTCTACTACTATTTTTCTAATATTTATACTAGTAAAAACTATAAATAACTTGAAACTTATTATTCTTTTCTAACTTCTTGGAGAGTTGGTCTTTCACCACAAATATACTATTTAGTCTTTAATAATATTTATAACATTCAATCTTCAAGCAACCTTTTGAAATAAAACAAAAATTATATATATTTTTTATTTCAATCTCCACACCAAAATATTTTATGTTACTCTATAAATATTTTTTTATTTTAATTTTGATAATATTATGTATTGATGGAATACTTTTATAACATTATCATTAAGAGGACATTATACTTAAGGTGACAATTTTATCGATATTTCATGTGGGAGTGTTATCATCGTTAGATTTAACAGAAAATACCAAACAAAAGATAAATATGAACGATGAAAATTGGAAAAATAAAATAAAATAGGAACTAAAATGAAACTACCATAATATACTAAAAATTTAACCAATTCTATTTTTTTTATCAGAAAAAGACTAATAGGTATTCTTTGAATCACTCGTAGGAATATCAAAGTTGTGTGGCTGTGCCACTTGATACTCTTGGTTTTCTTTATGAATAAATTTAATTACTGTGCTTAAGAGTATGAAGTAGGTTTAAGAGTAAACATTTAATAAAAAAAATTAAGAGTAAACGTAGCTAATTATTTTTAAAATTTTAAAATGATATTTTAATTGAATACGTCGATTGCAAAGATTCATGAAGAAATAAAAATAGTTAAGTATATTATAAAAGATTCTCGTTCACCACATATGTTTACAAACTATTCTACATTTAGAGAGTTCAATTTTGTATCTTACTAAAAAATTATATTCAAACTGGACTATATTAGAGAGTTAATTTTACCTTAATAAAAAATTATATTCAATATAATAGCAATAAATATAACAACTTTGCGTTTTATTATAATATAAATGTGTGAATTAATTTAAAAAGAATATTAAATTCTATTTATGTCTAAAATTTATTTAACTTAATAATGTGTTGTATGCGGTGTATGTGTTTATATATGAGGAATGTAGACGCTAAACAAAGTTGCGTCTAGAATATTTGCATTTAGCGTTTAAGGGATAAAATATAAGAATAACAAACTTTGAGAGTGCAATGTGAGCTTAGAAAAAAATAAGGTGTGTTATAAAAAAGTTTCAACTCTTCATTTATTCATCTAAGTTTTTCTTTTTTATTATTTTTACCTTTTCCACTTTCATTTTAATCTAAACAAGGAATTAGTTATCACTTTCCCTTTTTTTTCCTTTAGCTCTTGTGTGTCTTTGGATGTGAAAATTTATCTTTATATAGATAGTTGTAACTAAGGGTAAAACACAAATTCTGAAATAAAATCTTTAGTAAGTTTTCTTGTTTACCATAATCTTCAAGAGAAATAGAATTATTTTGCCTTTATCTTAATGTTATTATGATTGTTGGCTAGATTTAGATTTTTAAGATGATTAAGGAATTTTGAAGGTGTTGTTTCATCACTCTCTTGAAATTTTAAAAGATTATTTAAAAATAAAAGAATTTAAAAATAGGAGAAGTTAACACTATTTTGAATCTTAGTTTAGATGGAGATATACTAATTTTGTAACTAAGAAATGTTTTTACATGTGAATAAATTAGATATCAATTATAAATGGTATAATTTTACAAGAGTTTGTTTCCTCCAAAATCTTTGAACTTGGATGATTTTTTGTGATTGAGATATTTTAAAGTTAGAGTGGAAGTCATTTATGTGATGTGTTAATAAATTGTTGGTAGAAGAAATTATTCTTGTTGACTGGAAATACATTTTTCAAGTTTTATTATATTATTAGATTTTAAATTTAAGTATAGGTTAGTTTTGTTATATTATTAGATTTTAAATAAGTATAGGTTAGATGGAGACTTTACTTGAGAATACATATACAATTTGGATTTTTGAAATGTTTATACTTTAGTGAAATTTAAAACAGAGATAACATCTATTCAATATAAAAAAATTCAATCAAAATCAAGATGAAGTCAAACAATACTTATTAATAAGTTTCTTTTATCTCTAGTTGTAAATAGATTATTTTGATACATCAATCATTAATTGAATTGATGTTTTGAAGTGTTTATATAGGATTTGTTCTGTTTAGAAAAATGTGAGACAATATTAAATAATTATTTTGAGTATTAGAATGTGAATTAAAAAAAATAATTAAATTTGTCAAATTTTGAGTTTTCTTGTTTTATTTGAGAAATTTTTATTACATTGCTGGTAAATTTCACTTAGTTGAGTAAATTATCTGTTCCTAACAAAGTTTATTAAAAAAGAATTAACTAAATTTCTTGAGATTTTTGTTCAGTAGGAGATTTTTATCTAACAAATTTTGTTCTAACACAAATTTTGTTTCTAACTAAAATGAAGATTTTTTTTGTCTTATTTAATATATTCATATGATATATATTTATAATATAATGTTATATTTCATGAAAGATTATTACTATATATACACGTGTTTTAAAAATTTAAATAATTAAAAATTCAAAGGCCAAGGCCCTAACACTACTCATGCTTATCATTACTATTATTTAAAGAAAGAATAAATCATAATAAATTTCAACAAACTTAATACTTTTAAATGAATTTTTCATTTAAAATATATTTAATAATATTATGAATATTTAATAATTACATCATAAATTTATAAAATACTTTGAAATTAATAACTTTATTTACATATTAAAGATATACACAGGAATATAAAATCTATTATCCAATGACTGTCATCATTTTAGTTGCACCAGTGGGGTTCCACCAAATACACGAAAATTAGTTAGATATAATTTTTTTAAGCAAAAACAGAATTGTAGATTTTAACATGTGTAATATATATCATAAATATTCAATCAATTTTTTTAATCATCATTTATTTGTAATAACTTGTATTATTTTTACGAGTAATGCTTTATTTTTGATCAAACTATTAGATAATCTATTACAATAATATGAATGTTAGAATTGACAAGATAATTATTAAAATGTTAATGTTTATATTATACATCATTATGTTCCAAGATTCTAGATACTTCAGTAATGCCTGGATAAAGACAATGGCAGTGTGTCTCTTGGTAAGTTTTGACAAAGCCTAAAAGCCTCCTTTTAAGCAATATTATAAAGAGATTACACTTTGAAAGGTGTGAATTAGGAACATATTATTGATTGCAGGGTTACATTATATGTATTCTATAATATAAATAGTATAAAGTACATAAGTAATATTCCTGTAACATCTTAAAACAAAATTGATATTTTGAACCAAAATATCTCAAAAGTGGTGAATGTGTTTCTTTCTATGCTACAAAATTCACCAATTACATTTGCCTTATTTTGCAGCTTTCATAAGGTCCTTATTTGGAACGACATGCTGTTTCCTGGGGTCCAGCTTGCCTTGCCAACTGCACCAAACAAGGAACATTGGTTTCACAACACATTGCCAAATATAACAATTTCACAACACAATTTCACTTTTCTGTAATCTACTCACCTGAAAATAAGCTTCAAGTTTCTTTCTAAGTGCTGCATATTCTTTCTTCAATTGTTGGAAACTCCTCATGCATCTGCATATCCAACCAAAAACAATAGGAAAATTTACAGTTGGGTTAGTGAAACTTTTTTTTAGTGTCATGTTTTGCACTTGTCAAAATTCAGATATATTACCCTTCTGCATTTCCTGTCCTGCAATATTCCCTGAACAGATTGCACTCTGCTTTCACCTTTTTGGCTCCTATGCTGCAATCCATGTGAAAGAAACAAATAATCAAGATTCTTTGTTGTGAAAAAGTCAACAGGGTATGTTCAAGATGATACTTTTAAGTAACATTTCACTAAATCCTTTGGACCCTTTTGTATTTACCTTGAGCTGCTTCCTTTGAACTGATGCATAAGAGTGTCCAGCTTGTTGAAATCCAAAGGGCTCCTCTCTTTGCTACAATCACAAAAATGAACAAATCCATTTATGAACTTGCTTCCAAGAAAAAGGTGAAGAAAGTGCAAAAAGAATGGTGAAACTAATCAGCTTACAGAGCCTGCTCTATGCTTGAGATTAGCCTTGATGAATCACGATAGTGAAGAGTCACAATTTCCTCAACAAAGTTGGGATTTGCATCATCCTGCAGTTCCTCCAGTTGGATAAACTGTTCATCCAGTAACCCCTGCAGAGAAAAATGTCAAAAAATCCATCATTGAACTGCTATGAAGGTAGCAGCAGAACACAAGTTAAGGTTTGATTTCCAACATTCTTTTTGTATGTTCCAAATTGGAAGAAAACAAAGATCATGTCTTATATAAGATTGTGTCTTATATAAGATGATGTCTTATATAAGATTGTGTCTTATATAAATGAAGATAGAAGTGGTAGGGTAGGATAAGGGAAGAACCTGATCAAAGAGGGACTGTTTCATTGCAGCAACCTGCCTGCGGGATTGGTTTCTGTCCATTGGAAGAGAATGTGAAGAGAGAAGAATTGAAGGAGAAGAGGAAAAGGGTATTGTGGTTGAAGGGAATGCTTGAGATGAAGGTGAAGGGAAAGGGTTTTATAGGAGAGAAAAGATGTCAGGTGTCTAGGATCTAAGAAGTTAGAAGCACAAGACAAAAAGCTTTCACCTTTTGATTATGATCATTGATGGGTGGGGCTGGTGGAAAATGGGAATGTTGCATTGCATGCATTCTCATTCTCTTTCTCTTTCATACATTTGAGAGTGAAATGGTGTGTGTCAATGAAAGGGGCACTTCATAAGCACTAGGAGGAAGAGTATCTTCTTGAATGGTATTTGCACATTTGAATGATATTTCATATTTTTTTTTTTTTCTTTGTTCTCCCTTCACATGACATGGATGGATATACACAAATTGATGGATCACCCACTTCCACTTTATTCAAACCAAATATGTGTAAAAAATCTCACTTTAAAACAAGTTTTTTTTTTATTATTATACATTGAAAATTAGTTTAATAGTTATATATTAAGTTTCTCATCACTCCATAAATCAGTAAGCATTTATTCTAAGTTCTTTAAAAAAAAAAAGGATTCCCAGTATGAAATACTTGTTATCTAGTCAGTTGTCACCAAATCAAAACTCTTCATATAGTTTAATCTTTATGCATGGAAAGAGAAAATTTTACATTTTATGGTATAAAAATAAAAAAAGAAATGGGAATTATGTGTTGAAAAGAAATTGGTTCGAAAAGATGAAACAGTGAGATAGTTTATTTTACAGTGGAAAAAAGTGGGTGTACGGAAAGGTTCGCATTAAGTTGATGTTGTTGATTGCGAACATTACAACAGAACGTTGACATGACATTATATACGTAGACGCATTTTCGGTCCAAATCCATTGAATATTTTAACTCTTTCATTCTTTGTTTTTATATATATTTTAAAAATAGGTTTCAGAGTGTTGTTATTTTGTTTTCTGAAATTTACTTAGGAGAACAGAGTAACTGTACTCAATTATACTTAATCAATTTTGAGGCATAAAATCTTTTAAAAAATATTTATTTATACAAATAATTGAGTAAAAATGAATTCAAACTCAAATTTTGTAAATTTTGTTTTATTAAAATAAAACTTGTAAAAAAAATCTTAAAATATATTATTATAACCCTAAAAAGGCGAAACCTAATAGATGTGGCATAATATCTTACTATTTCAAAAAGAGATAGTTTGTAGTAATTCATATTTTGAGTTCATATCAATTTTTTTTTTTAATTTTTATCGATATATTTGCGCTAATTGCATTACAGTATAATCAAAATTATTCTAATAATAATAATAATAATAATAATAATAATAATAATAATAATAATAATAATAATAATAATAATAATAATAATAATAAAGAATCTTAAATTGGGAGAACAATTGAAATAGCATTATGGATGAGAAGTGAGCATGGATATCATAAGATAACTTATATAGTGCTTCGAAGGAATAGGATCTGACTTAAATATGATTTTATTTTTGAAATATAATATACTTTTTTGATAGTACAACTCAGATAATGTTTCACGATTTTTTTACAAGTATTTTTATGAAAAAAGGAAAATTTAAAATTAGTTTTCTAAAAACTATTTTTATATAATTGTTATTTTTTAAGTTTTTAACTTACACATGAACTAATCTTAATAAATATGATAAGATTTTTAATTTTATAATAATTTTTAAATCATATCTGATGAGATTTTTAATCAATTAATCAATTCATAATTCAAAATTAAACTATTTATTTAATTTTAAATATTACAGGCTTAAATTTTTTAAGTTGACAGAGGAACCATTTTAGACCATTTTAAAAGTATAAAAAACTAAATTAAGTTAAAAAAATAAACAAAAACTGCATAAAACATAAAAGATAAATATCATTTATATAATTTAACTTTACCCAACGTTTTTTTCCTAACACTTAAAATATACTTATGAAATATTTAACACTTAAATGTTCTCACAAAATATGAAATATACCTTCTTTTAAGTCATCTAACTTATTTTCATGTAGATATTTTTAACATAAAGGAATATAAAATGCTTTAACTAATTAATATCAACATTGCTCGTGTATTCATCATGTGGCACCACGTCAATGCAAAACTGCTGAAAAAATGGGATTGAAAAAAGTAGGTTATGGACATTGGAAATGACAGAAGAAAGAATAATTACAATATTTTCTCTTCCCCTTTTTAATATCAGACACACACCAAATTAGCATATACCATGTTCTCTCTACTACTCATATCTGGATCAATTTTTTTTCTCCACAAACAACTATAAAACACACTTTTGAAGCCAGATAAATTAATTTAAATTAATTTTTTAAAATTGAAAAAGTAGTTTAATAGTCAAAATTATCAAACATATTATTCATTTATTAAATTTAATCAGTATATTTCCATATTCATGTGTGATAATTTGTGGAGGGGAAAAATGTTTGGTTGGAAGCAAAAGGGAATGAAATTAAAATTGAAATATCCCTAAAATATTGGGTATCGCATGAGACAAAGAATTTATCCTAAATAGCTCAGTGTTTATGATTGAAAAAACCAAAAAAAGAGAATTGGCTTTGTTAATTGCTGTTTGTAGCATCACCATGCTTTCACAACAGTGCTCACATTAATTAAATATGATTTCTAGAAGGAATAACTGCGAGAAAGAAGAGTGGAGCAGACCGTTGATTCTATGAAAAGACATTGATAATATTTAAACCTGGTTCTTCTCTGATTGTGACACATTATCCCATTCCTGAACAAAATTATGTATTTCATATCAGATGTGATACAATTATAATTAAGAGAGTAGAATAATGTATAGATTTGATCAAGTGTGACAAAACAGCACTATTAATCTTAGTATGAAAACAATTTCATATAATTTTGCAGATTGTTCATATCAGTGTTGATTTTCTGCTATGCTGATAATGAGAAATCAACACTAACTGTGATATTTTTAGTATGAGAGATCTAGAATTTGTGAGTTAAGGAGTCTTTTGCAATTCTTCAAATTCTCTTTTAATTAACCAAAATCAATTTTGTGGACATCAAATGTTTGTGAAAATTCTTATGCTTTGAAATGCTCTATGGATAGAAATCAGAAAGACCCTTGTTTGAAAAAACATAAATCATGAGACTCGTATCTGCCTTTATACTCGTATATACAACAATTTTGTATATTTCTGTGGAAAGAAAAGGTAAAGGGTCATCTCAGCGTGAAAAAAGTCAACTGCTTTCACTCTACACAGGATTTTTATAGGACACGTGCCCCATTGTTTATTGTTTCCAGTGGAATATTGAAACACGTTGCACTTTAACCATGTTGAATGTGATGGCAGCAGTGAAAGACAACTCCAAGTTTAACAGTGTTTAAATTCAGCTCTTTGTTTTTTGTTGCTTCTGTGCTTCCGTAATCCTTCTTTTCTTGCCTTGTTAGTGAATCTTTTTGTTGAGATCTAATCATCATGGACAATTGCCACATAAAGGTAAGTGATGAAGCATTGTAGAAGCATGTAAAATTACTCTCTTCTTCAATGTTTTGTTGTGTCTAAACATGTAAAATTAGCATGTAACTTGGACAGAACAAAACCATGTCACTGTGGGAAGGGATGGTGCAGAGAGAATAAGGAAGAGGGGAATCAGCAAGTGACCAAAAGAGGGAAACAAATTAAGAGAGAAAAATTCCCAATGATTGACATGAGAATTTTGCCATGCTCCTTAGTGGTCCATCATGTCCTTCTCAACAATTTCAGGAAAGGGAAACCTTTAAAAGGAGAAATAAGTGTTGGAGAAGAGATACTGTCTCTATTCTTTCTTTATTCCTGCGCCACACTGAAATGAAAGGACTAATTCAACCCTCTTCTTCCCCTTGCTCCTCCTTTTCTCCAATAGCATATTTTTTGTTTCTCTTCCATGTGTGAGTGAGTGGTCACATCTGTTTCTTTGTAAAGAGTTAAAAAGCTTAATGTTTTGAGTGGTGGAAGGAAAGGGATCAGAATCTGGTTTCTTAGTCATTTTCAAGTTTGGCAGATTGTGGCTTATTTTTTCCTTTCTCTCATTACTATCTCCTATCTTGATAAGGCTCCCACCGTGGACAATGATCATTCCTACCTATACTTGCCTCAGCAATCCAACAGCAACTACCAGTAAAATATCTTTTCTTGTTAGCCAATTGTAGAAATACTTGTCTAAACCATTTCAAGGCCATAATATGAGTGGGGTTGTAGAGAAGAAAATGCAGCATATGCTGATGTAAATGTTTCTACTACGACCATGAACAATCACTATTACCAACATAACCCAAATAACTGCTAAAATATCACAACCAATGTCATTTTTTCATGTCCTTTTAGCCACCAAATTCTTTAGTTAATAACTAAGCAAGCATATCAATCTAACATGCACGTCCATCTTTATAAAAGACACATTGATTACATAAGCTAAATTGGTGATAAATTGGTGAGAAGTTATTAGACATTTAGTTATTAGATTAATTGTTTTATCACTAGGCCAAAAACTATAATTATTAGTCAGGCCAAAAGTTATAGTTATTAGTCAGAATGTAACTCTTTTTATTAAGAACGTAATAGTCCAAACACCATGATTTAATTACGACTCGACACACCTGAACTTCACCGCAGGACAATTGATACCACCCGCAGCGGTACTTATTATAATATCTATAGTTTTAATTCATGTTTTGAATTTAAGAAAAATGATTAACTATATGTGATACGAAGATTAACAAAAACTATAATAGTCCAGGAGTAGATAATAAATTCTGGTAAAGAGGAGAATATTCTGTGAGAAAAGGGAGATGGAAGCATTGTATTCTACAACAGATGGGGTGCCACGTCAAAGAATTAGCTTCTGAAATGGGTTGCCACGTTGAAGCATCAACAAGTGAAGGACCTGAAAAAAGGCTATACCTATTCTTTCCTTTTCTCATCAAGAATGTCGTGACACGTCTTTGGGAATGGAGAGAGGTTAGAGGTTAGCTGAAGTTGCTTTCTGAGTGAGTGTATTGTATTCTCCTCTGGCAGCATAAATTCTGCTCATCATCTTCACAGCAGAATCCATTGCTAGCAAGTCACATTGTTGAAAGCAGCTAGCATGCCACTAAAGACAACTTTTGATGTATTCTCCAAAAATTTTATCCAACAAAAGATAAGATGAACAAGTCATGATCCTCGTAGTAAGCTTGAAAAAGGAGGGAGCAACAAAACATCAAATGCCAATAAAGGACGATAGATAACTGGCCAAATCAGTGAAAAGAAACACTTCCCCTCAAGCAATCAGGCACACTTACTATCACACACAAATGCAGTTGTCAGCATGTCCAATAGACACATACAATCATGGTTTCATATGCTACTATGTTGTCATAAAGTTCTTATTCTTGTGCACAACAATGCAACAACAATGCTGGGCAAAATTCGAGATTCAGAAAACCAGAATGAAGCACCCTTCACCTAATCAAGCTTTCCAAACAAGGCTCAATAAGTGTCTATACGCTGTTTACATATTCCTCTAAACTAAATTATGATCTGCCAGAATGCCAAATCACACCAACTGTAAAAGATCAGAGAATTTCTCACAACATCACGTCACAAATGGGTGCTTAGATCCTTTTGGAACATATGTTTAAAGCTATTTATTACAATGACATCAACTTAGTACATGTTTCTTAATAAGTTGTAATCATTTTAGAAGGATTAGGAAAAATAAAAAACAAATATATAATGTCAGAAAAATAGTAAAACATAATTGATATGCACAGAGTCTCCCTCCCCCTATTTTTTATCTGTTAAATGTATGGAGTTGGTTTTAATTTTTATGTAAATATATAATCTTACAGTATTACTATTTAGATCGAATTTTTCCCCAAGTTTTATAAGAATAATTTTAATCACTAAAATATTTAATGTAATGGTATCTTAATGTAATTCAAAACTATTGATTAAACAAAATAATAATCTTACGTCAATTATTCTACATATATTACAAAGATGGCTAGCATATGTTGAATTGATTGAAATGAAGTAGTTATTAAGCATTTTGTGATATATGATCGATCTTTAGCAATATAGTGGACGCTTCTTTATATACAACTAGTAAAAATTTTGTGAAAAAACATCAAACAAGAAGAAAGAAAATTAATAAAGAAATATCAGTTAATTACTATACACTATAAGAAAAAAAGCTATTTAGAGATTAATATTTAGTTACCAAATTAAATGGTTGTTAATTATAACTAAAATAGTCACCAAATTAAATTTTGGTTACTAAATAACTACAAAATAGAAGTAATGATTGAATTTAACGACCAATTAAGTCAAATAATTAGTTACTAAATTATTTAATCTTGGTAGCTAATCTTCTTTAGATATCAATTATTTGACTTAATTGGTTACTAAATTCAATCATTACTTTTATTTTGTAGTTATATAACAACCAAAATCTAATTCGGTGACTATTTTGATCACAATTAGTTTCATTTAATAGCTAAAAATTGATCTCTAAAGAACCTTTCTCTTACAGTGATATTTCTTATTTTTAAAATTCTCAAAAAAAGGGTGAAAGAATTAAAGTGGTGAAATAGAATTATGGACAAACTTTTATTAGATATTTATGTATTAATGATATAAAATTATCAAAAGAAAAAATCTATCAAATCAGTTTTTACCTTTTATAGTTGCTAAAGAAAGAATTGGAGTGTAAAAACATGTTAAAGTGTAAGAAATTTCTCAATAGATAGTTATGTGAAAATAATTATCTAATTATTATAATATTGTAATTATATTTGTTCTATTTTAAAATATACTTTTCATAATATGATGATTGCTATATGTGAATAATTTTGAGATTGCATTGGAAAAATTAGGAAACAGACACAAGTTAGTACCTACATGAATGTAGATCATCACTTCAAACCAATTATTTAAACTGAAAAATAAGAACAAGAAAATGTTAACACATGAAAGACTATTATAATTTTAGATATACAAAATATTATATATTGTTGTTTTTGGGTAGGTAAATATATATATTATGCTTTACAGCTTTTAATCCATACCTTATCATTTATTTATTAGGTTTCTTTTTGGAAATTTATTTTCAAACTTCTCGTTAGCAAGTTGAGTTTACCTTTTTTGTGCGGACGACGCTACTTTTCCACAAATACTTTGCTTTTTTTTCACCGTAAAAGAAAACAAAGATATGAATTACATATTAAGTACAAAATCCTTTAAATAATTCTAAATCTATAAAGTCTTTTTACATGTTGTGATTTCATATTTTATAAATATTTTGACATAAAGTAAACAAATTCATTACCCATTGAGTGAGTGAATCAATTAAATCTGATTTGTTTATATGCAAATATTTCAAACTTGTAAAATTACCATTGAAGGTTTTGAATGTTTATGATTGTTAATGCTAAATTATACAAAGGATTCTTCATCTTTGATGTTTTATTTCTCTTATCTTTTAAAAAGGAAGTGATTAAAAAATGGTTCTTCATCCACTTTAACACTCTCCTTCTTTCTCTTCCTCTTCCCCAATCTCATAATCCAATCCAATTAGTATGAGAGAAACTTGGTTCACAAACAATCTAAATTTCAATAGAAAGTCGCTCATATATCTTCATGCAACTTGTAAGGAAGTTAATTTTGAACTAATGGAATGACCATTTTGAATTATTTTATAAATATAAATGACTAAATTGAAGTTTTAAAGAAATAGAAGGCCAAACTAAATAAAAAGATAAATGACCATGGTACAATTTATCCTATTTTTTAAAATTTTAGATTAACATAAAATTATTTTCACCAAGTTGCATTTTTTTTGGATTTGTTTTATTCGTTTAGCTTTTGATCATGAGCGAGGAATGGACTTCCAAAGAAATTGGACATACCATCTAATGAAATTGGACATAGAGGAAAGCCCATCTAATAAAGATGGAACGACATTTGCCTTCTTTGGCCCAACTTCAAGGAACTTATTTTCTACAATCTTAAAAATTTAATTTTATCATTATTGAGTGGCTAACTATTACAATCCTCAATATCTTGATTATTTTAATCTTTTAATGAATAAACGAAAGGAAAAGAGCCATGCAAAAATGGTATACCAGAATCTAAATTATTGTATGTGGATGCATACAAATGCTTCATTTTCTAATTTAAATTATTGTCGGATACAATTTAAATCCAAATACAAAATATTTCAAGCTATACTTACATTAACAACCACCTAATCTCTATTTCACCAAATACAATAACATAAAATACCAGGAAAAGGATAAAGAAAACATTATAATTAAAGAAATCCACAAAAATGAAAAATGGACTATTGTCACTTCACCGGTAGTCTCTATAGAATGGTGTATACATACAACTCTCAGCAAACTTCACCAAATCTTTTGGTTGAGGAAGGTTAGTGGCCAAACCTGATAAAAAATGTGAATTCACTTTCATTACTGCTCAAGAATGTGCATGTTTGAATTAACATTGGAAAGTTAAACAAAATATTTACTCTCAAGACAACAATTTTTTTCCTTCTTCATTTGGTGCATTGAATTTGCAAAAACACTTTCCCAACTTTAATCCAAACATAGCCAAAGTTTTCAGATATCAAAAGAAAAACTAAGGTTTACCAAGCTCATAGGACTTAGCAGCCACTTTGGCAGCTATATGTGCTGAAATCTTTCTGATGTTGCTGAATGGAGGGTATATGAGGCCCTTGTCATAGTCCTCCTGAGTCACCTGTGAAGCCAAAGCTTCAGCTGTTCCAACAAATAGGATTTGTCATTCAAATCATAAGTATTCCAAGCTTAACATGTTAAGTAAATGTTTGAATTTCTTCTGCACTTACCAGCTGCCAGAAGCAGGTCATCATGGACACGAATGGTTCCAGACATTATTACACCAAGACCAAATCCAGGAAAAATGTATGCATTATTGGCCTGATTAACAAAGAACGCATTTATGTTAATAAAATTCATTTCATAGGGTATGAGAAATTTTCAACATTTCTACAAACTCCTTTAAGACCTGGCCAGGCATAAACACTTTTCCACCATATTCAACTGGGTCAAAAGGGCTCCCACTAGCAAAAATGGCACGTCCCTGATTGAAATGAATAATATAGTTAGGTAATATTGTGATACTATAATGAGAAGATAATAACTTTTTCTTCATAGTACCTGGCTCCAAGTGTAAGCTTCTTCAGCAGTGCATTCTGACTGTGATGTTGGGTTGGAAAGGGAAAGAATAATAGGTTTCTACAAGCATTACAAATGATGGATAGATTAGCTTCTGTGGACACCAAAATGCACAGTAGGTTGGCAAGTGGATTGACATATATTACCTCATTCAAGGAAGCCATAGCTTCAATGACTTCCTTAGTAAAAGTTCTCCCTTGTCCTGATGTTCCAATTAAAACTGTTGGCTTAATTTGCTGAGAACAAAACATTGAAATGTAAGAAATTTGAAATTACTTCTCTCTGGATGAGAAAGTAAGAGAGATGGAGAGCCATACATTAATAGCATCTACAAGTTCCTTAACAGGTTCATGTTCATGAGCCCAGGGTCTCTTAAAATGTTGAAGTGATTCTTTGCGGGAACTCACAATCAAACCCTGCAAAAGTAGGAGTAAAAGATTAATACAATGGTAAACAAACAATTACTTTCTACATGAAAGAGCCAAATTGGCTTTTGTACAACCTTTGAGTCCACCAACCAAATGTTCTTGCGCACTTCTTCCAATGGGACATTTGTCTGTGACGACAATAGTTAGTTTCTGGAAAAATCTAAATTGTTCATTTGATGCTCACATAAAATATCTAACCTGTTTTGAAGTTTCAAGCGCTATGAGTTCTGCTATTCCAGTGCCAGCCTGCAATGCAACCACAACCCATGCAATTCAAGTGAACAATTCAAAGTAATCTGATAATGTTCAGTACTCTCTTCTTTTCACCTTTTTCTCTGTTGTGAAATGATTAAACTTTCTTATCTCTAGGAAACAATGAAGAAGGAAACATGATCCAAGAATGGTAATAACTTACCTCTCCAGCACCAAGGAATAAGAACCTGTGATCAGTCAAGTTTCCCCCAACCAATTTCAGAGCTGCAACTAGTCCTGCAAGAACCACTGATGCTGTTCCCTGAAACAAAGTGGATAGAATATAAGAGAAAATTATTGGTTACCAAAGTATCTAAATATATAATTTAAGAAAGGAATATCTCACCTGAATATCATCATTAAAGACAAGATGTGTTGACCTATATTTTTCAAGTAGATCAAAAGCGTTGTGGTTTGCAAAGTCTTCAAACTAAAATATGGCAAAGCAGAAGTTGAAATTAGCAGTGTTGCATACTTCCTGTCCAATAAGGCGAGAAATGATGTCTGAGGTATACTGCTTAATACCTGAACAAGGATTTTTTCACCATAATTCTGCTTGACTGCATTCATAAATTCATGCAGAAGCTCAGCATATTCCTGGAAACCGAAAAGGTAAAAAGAAATTTATTATTATAGTACATCAGATGACAGAATGCCTGAGGTTAAAACTGAGGCCAAGAAAATAAGACAAATTATGAACCAACCTGCCCAGTTGCTCGTTTTTGCTTGAGCCCTATATATAATTCTTCATTCAACAACTTCTCATTGTTGGTACCCACATCGATGGTAATAGGCAAGCACTGAAACAGTTTGATGGTATAGCAAATACAATTTTAGTGAGAAATGGTAGCCCATACAATTTTTTTATAAACAAATGCAGAGATCATAGGAGCCACTATTCACAATCATCCAAAATTGAATGTTACAAGGCAAGCAAACTTTGAAATAAACACTGTATGTAACACTATTTCAACAGTAAAAATACGTACAGCAGAAGGACGAACTCCACCAAGTGCTGTATATAAAGAAAGTTTTCCTACCGGTATTCCCATTCCCTGGTAATACAGCATCATTAGTTACCAAAAGAGAGATTACAATATTAGACCATATAATACAAAACATTATAAATTTTATGCATGGGGGAGTATAATACCTGACAGCCAAGATCCCCAAGACCCAGAATTCTCTCTCCATCAGTTACAACAATCACTTGAATGTTCTTCTCAGGCCAATTTCTTAGTACTTCAAGAATCCTCCCTCTTTAAAGACCATCCAATAGAAAATGGAAAAATTACTTTTTGGCAATTAATAGACATAGAACATTTAACTAAACTGTAAGGAAAAAAAAAATTGAGAATGAAAGTGCAAATGAACTCAAACATACTTCTCCTTCAAACTTATAAAAAGTCCCTGAGGATTCATGAAGATACTCCCATATTTCTGGCATGCTTCACCAACTGTTGGAGTATAGACAACTGGCAGTAACTCCTCAACATGATCAAGCAGAAGCTTATAGAACAATCTTTCATTCCTCCCCTGCAATCCAGCAAATCATAAATGGAAAGCATTAGAATTCAAATGGAGAAACAGACTAAAAGCAGTTTTTTTCACATAAAAATCAGCCAGAAAGTAAGAAAAGGAAGTGTTCTCAAGCCACCTGAAGATCCATCATTGCCACGTACTTGTGCAATGGAACTTGATACTGGCGTATGTGTTGGATCATTTTCTTTACCTGAATAAAAGAAGCATTAATAACCTAACGGCCACACACAATTTCAACATCATATTTGTTAAGATCAAACTATTCACTTAGTCACTATAGTTGTCTTCATTTTAAATTTTAGTTCCTATACAAGAAAATGATAACCTTTAATCCATGCACACCTTTTTTGTTTTAGCAGTTAATCATCTATGAAAATTCTTTGCGGCGGTTTTATACCACCAGAAAGTTTTTATCTGATAATGTTATAGAGATCAAAAGCCTAACTTTTATGCACAAGTAAAGACAAAAACTTACGTAGTTTTTTCCCAAAGGAAATAAAACTCAATATTTTAACCTTTTGTTAAAAGGGTAAGGATATGTTGAGAATCCAATAAATTTATTCATCCAGTTCACACTCACTATTTTGTCCTTGTTCCTCTGTTTCCTCTGTTTTGTCAAAAGATCCTACTGGTTATATAAATTTATTGGGTTTTCAACATACCATTAGCCACTGTACAAATTTATTGGATTTTCAACATATCATTACCCTTAATAAAAAAATATTATTAGGAAAAAAGTGATGTGATGAGATAATTAACCTGAGTTTCTTGAGAAAGAACAGTTGGGGGAAGCAGGCCACGCAAGTAGTGTGCATCCCTCTCTTTCTCAGTGAAGGCGAGTCCTTTGTTGAAGTGAGGATCTCTCAACAAAGTATACCCACTAAAAGCCAATCAACGGTGTCCCATTCATTCAACCACAGATACAAACAACAAAAATGGAAGATCATCACAACAACTCTCACTCATTCACTCACCTAGAAACAGAGACGCTCCACGGAGTCACACCCTGATCCTCAGTGGCCCTATCCTCGCCGTACACGTCCCGGACGCCGCCGCCGTTGACTGGGCTTTCGTTGACCGCTGTGGAAGTGCCATTGGCCTCTTTCTCCATCACTAAGCCGCCGTGAGTTTTGCCGCTGCTGGAAGTTGGAGCACAACACGTCACTCTCGATGAAGCAGAACGCCTGCTCTGTGAAGCAGAGAAGTTGCTGCACGAAGACCCCCCACCTATGCCCGACTTGCACTGCGGGTAAAGTTCACACGAAAACGGGAAAAGGAGAAGATTTTGTCAATGCCCAGGTACACAAATCAAACGATCTTGAGAAAATTATCAGAAAAATGGCTTTTTTTTTTTTTTTTTTTTTTGCTTTTATTCTATATTTGTAGTAAAAAAGAAAAAAAA
>Ga0099825_1000638_pt1 | contig 39024 bp, 21 predicted proteins | sample SiratroredBW_FD_76838 | JGI IMG/M metagenome (GOLD analysis project Ga0099825, IMG submission 76838) | Root nodule microbial communities of legume samples collected from California, USA - Siratro red BW | ecosystem: Host-associated > Plants > Roots > Nodule | place: USA: California | collected...
TAAATATTATTTTTTATATATATATATATATATATATATATATATATATATATATATATATATATATTAAGGCCAAACTTATGTAAATATTTAAGTCTTTAATTGACTAATTAATATCTCTAATTGAAAAATTAAAATAATTATTAATTTTGCATGTTAAATTATTTTATTATAATGAATATTTTTATGACAATCTGGTATAAGTGTGATTTACAATTACAGATTGAGAAAGAACAAAATTAGTGAATTTTCTTTTTAAAAAATGTCATATATTCTTAACTTATGAAATATCACCATTTTTATATTAGTTAAAGTAAGTAAATTATGTAAAATAATACATATTACATTAGTTTCGGCCACAACCAATATATATGTTTAATAGTAAAAAAAAGTAAAAATAGAAAATTACAATAATAGGACAACCTTGTAATAAGTATGGATTTTTTTTTATGCTTTTAATTGAGTTTCGCTACTAATAATATGAATATTACATCGATTAAATTGATGTAATAAATTTGATTTTTTTTCAGTCTCAGTTGAGTTTTTATATCAGATGTGTTTGATACAAATGTAATATTTATATATTTATATCGATTATATAACCGATATAAAATATGTGACACTTTCTACATGGTATACATTTACATTACTGATTGAATTGATGTAAAATTTCTTAATAACCAATGCAAAATCTAATTTTTCACTAGTGGTACGTGGTACTTAGGGTGCATAAACTATTAGAAGCGCAATGTATGCAATAGGGGTTGGATTTAACATGTTTTGTTAGACATAGATGAGTTTAAGTTTGAAACTACAGAGATAGGTACCGGAAAACGGAATTTAGAAAACGGTAGGGATAGTTATGGGAAGGAGAACGGTAACACAACTTAATGCACCCTCAAGAGGAACAAAGATAGAAATAGGTCCTGAATTGGATTGAGACGAAGAAATTGTCATCGTGTTCATGTTATTTAGTGTTTTCGAAAATTGGTTGCGCCCACAAGTTCAAGTGTTATAGTAATAGATAAGTATGGTGACAAGACAATATGAACTAAATGAGGCGGCAGCTACATAAAAAAAAAAAATGTGCGCAAATGCTAGTGATCGTGGCTGCGGTCAATCTACATCAAACTTTGCACGGTCAATACAATCAGCTCTTGATACATTCCTATCATGAGTAAATAAATAAATAAATATAACACTGCCACGTGCTAAACGCGTAGTATCGTACCCATAGAATCTTCAATGCCTATATATAAGCACCATTCCCTTTTCCTTCTTCATTCACATCAAGTCCCCACTTATATTACATTAATTCTCTTCATCTTTAATTTCCTTCATAATTTCTTCGGACACCACCAGCTAGGTCATTCAATTCACTCATCCGCAAACATGGCCGATAAGCAACCCCACTTGAACGGCGCCTATTACGGTCCCGCCATTCCTCCGACGGCGCAACCACGCTACCGCCATCACCGTGGAAGAAGCTGTTGTTGCTGCCTCTTCGGAATATTGTGGAAGATTCTGGTTGCACTCATCGTCCTCGTTGGCCTAGCAATCCTCATAATGTGGCTGGTTGTTCAACCCCGCTCCTTCAAGTTCCATGTCACGGAAGCCGACCTAACCCAATTCGAGTACAACACCAACAACAACACCCTCCACTACAACATGGTCCTCAACTTCACCGCACGCAACCCCAACAAAAAACTCAGCATCTACTACGACAAAGTCGAGGCATTAGCATTCTACGAGGATGCCAGGTTTTCCAATTACGATGTCATAACGTACATGAACTCCTTCCGGCAGGACACGAAGAGCAGCAGTCCCATGAGCGCTGTTTTCTCAGGACACCGAGTACTGCCACTAAACAATGAGCAAATCTCTCAGTTGAACCAAGACAAGAATGATGGCGTTTACGACATCTATGTGAAGCTCTACTTCAGGATTCGGTTCGAGCTCGGGGATACCATATCTCGTCACTTAAAGCCCAAGGTCAAATGTGACCTCAAGGTTCCAATCAGTAAAATTGGCACCCTAACTCTTTTTCAGACCACTAAATGTTCAATCCATTTCTAGGGATACCTACACATTTGATTTCTAGGATACATTTTCAATTTTCCATTCTATAGTTTCCCCTTATTTTATATTTTCACAATTAAATTAAGTGTGTGTATGTTGTCATTTATTTATTCTTTCTTTGTCTATAATGGATATTTTTTTCAAGCAATATATTTGATTTTGGTTAATTGTCTTTTGGTATTAAGTGTAAGTCTACGTAGATTGCAAATCATATTTCTTGTATTATTTTTTACAGCACTTTGGCCTCAGGATTTATCAGAACTTAATGAATGTAGATCCTTTCTAGTTGTTGGATGTTGCAACCAAGAAGAGAGAAAATATTTTGGTGAGACCGACTTGATAAATAGGTTTAAATTATAGAAAATAATTAATTCCAGCATACATCCGGGTGAAAAGTAGAATTTAGACAAAAACCTTCTTATAATTACAAGTTTCCATTTCATTTTTTTATAGGACTTAGAACGATGTTGTAAAATCCTAATGATGTACAAATATGTAGTCAAAGAACATAGTTAACTTGTAAAGAGCGTTAATATCAACTAATATTTGAGTATAAATGCATTAATAAACTTTGAATTAATATCAACGAATACTTTAGTAAAAGAAAGGTCAAGCCCTCATATCAAAGTTCAGTGTCAGAGTTTTGGATAAGAGGCTACAAACATAATGCATTTCTTCCCTCGGAATGTTTCTTCGTGGTTGTGGCACTGTGTCTACATGAATTTTTCCACAGCCGTCAGTACAATAAGCCACTGATGGATTCCTTTAATGAATAAAAAATTAAATCTTCAATGCCTTTTCCTTTCCCACATGGTCAGCTGAATCCGAGATTTCCAGTTTGTCATAAATTAGTGTCATTCAATTTCCTCTTTCTCAATGGCCTTCATCCTATTCATACTGCATTTACATAGTTTTCTCCTTCTGCTCCCACTACATTTGCAATGGTTGAAATCTTTGTACTATCATGCTTGCTTACTGACAATATTTGCATCTGTACCTGTTAGAGGCTAATATGTAATACTACATAAGAAAAACTCTTGATTAGATAGTCTGACATTGCTTAGTTTAAAATGGCCTAAGGTTTTCCTTCCAAAGAGTGTTCTTCCCAGTTAAAATAAATAGCCCCGTACGTTTCTCATCCGCCCCGGAGCGGGTGCGAATGGTCCAGCGGGTTAAGGAACTATCTTATTTTCATCATGGGCCTGGAGTAACTCTTCAGTAAGGTGGATAGAGAAGGCCCAATCCACAAGACTCTTAACATGTGATATCAATCAAAACACAAACATCTCTAGATGGAGTTCAGGATTAACTCGTTATGATTGCACTTCATGAATACGTCATCATATGGTTTTTAAAGTTAATTACTAGGGGAATCCCAATAATTTTGCTAAAACATTTAAGTTTATTTATGACACATTAAGGCATTAAATTAACATAAATAGTGATAAATAACATGAATAAAAATCTTAATAACAACCCAATACATAGGGCAATAGATAACAAGAGATGTAAGAAAATTTGTTTAAAAGAAGATTGATCAACTAATGCTCAATGCTGTGACTGAAAGACCACTAATTATCTTATTTGGCTGGAACAGTAACAAACTTTGGGCGTCTGACTTCTTCGGACTATTTATGAAGAGAAACCTTTTTACCATTAGCTAGCACGACAGACTCATAGCAGTTTGCATGTTATACCTAGTAGCTGATCCAAAAAAAAATGTCATACCTTGTAGAAATCCAAGCTTAATCCCAAGGACCTAAAAGCATATAGAATTTATGCATGTGATTGAGCTAAAATACAAAGCATTACAGGAGAAGATGCAGGATTCGTGATTTCTCTTTGGAACTTTCGTTTGCATAAATTCAATTTCTTCTTCTTTTTCCCACATTAATCTTACTCTTCCCCAGATTTAGATGTGAGGCATTCTACTTATTCAGAGGAGTAATGATACAATACATAATATATGTTGTAAATAAATGTAACAGATTTTTATTATTTAGTTTTAAATTGTTGGTGAATAGAATACGCGTAAAACGACTGTCTCAAATCACAAGCAAGTTGATCGATTCAAACTGAAATTAGAATGTTCAACTCTTGAAAGCCTTCCCTTTCGATCTGTGTAATATATATATTCCATACAATTCTCTCCATTAGTTCCCGTATCTGATTCTCTTCATCTTCTGCAAGCATGGCCGATGAACAACCCCTCTTGAACCCCGCCCATCACGATCAGGCCATTCCTCCGCCAGACAAACCACGCTACCGTGACTGCAGCAGAAGTTATTGTCGCTACATATTCGGAATCTTTCCCAGGATTTTTCTTGCACTCATCTAAAATTACTTACTTTGGTTTCAAGTTTTGGTCACACACCATGTATTTTGCTTGGCCACAGACCTATGAATTATTGTTTTTTTACAAAACTTGGTTTCACTACCCTTGTCATCCAATTCTATTGCCTCTTAGATATCAAACATAGGATTATAACTCTACCGCCGCACCTTAAGACTCTCGACGTTGGTGTTCTGTAATACCCCTTTCTACATTCTTCCAAGTGGTGTTTGATAAATACAATTTTAAATATTTTTATACATAAAAAAAAACTTGAATATTTCTGAGTTTAAATGTTATTTAAAATAGTTATTATTCTCAATTTTTAAATTTTTAAATTTAAATTTATGTTTTAAGTTATGAGTTAAAAAAATTATTTAATCTCAATTATTATAAAAATTTTAAATATAAAAGAATTAACAAAGAATTAATAAATTTTCCAACCTACCATATTAATATAACCAAATACTCATTTTCATCTCTCATGCAAGAGTTTCCCCTAAATACACCTAAAAAGTTTAAGTATATTGTATTAAGAATTTCACTGAAAAAAAAATTGTCATTTCAAAAATAAGAATGAGGTTTTCATTATATCTAGAATCTATGCCCTCATACTTTTGCAGGCCTGATATATGATATATTTTTATGACATTCTAGAACTACTTAACAAGCTTAAGAAATATCTTAGAGACAGTGAAGGGAATCTAATTAGAAGGGTGAAGATTTTCCCTCTGCTTAGGTTATGTGTGGTAGGCTGACAGAAAAACAAGAAAGGAAAAGTTTAAAATTTGAATTGGAGAGAAACAGGAAGGAAAGAAAAAATTAAATTTTTGTTTATAAGAATTGATTTGGTCGGTTTTTAACTTTTTTCTAATAAAAAGTTACAATATATAGTCAATTATATTTCTTTCACTCACGTCAACATATCATTAGCTTATATTTATAGAAATACTCTGGAAAAATTCTTGTCATATGTCATCATGAAATTAGATTGAGGTTAGAGGTTATTGCAATTTGCACAAATATGACGAGATCACTTTAATATTGAATTTAACTCCTTCAAAGAGATAAAAAGTCAAGTAATTTTATTTGTTAATGAAAGATTAAGCAGTGATGCATCCGTTAATTATTTGTCATATATGTGCACATAATATGAAGTGTTAAATACCTCACACCCTATCATCAATTTCAACGGAATACCTCGCGACAACAAAACAAAATAACATAGAAAATATCACTCAGCAATAATGACACAAAGGAAAACTCTATAATCAGAAGGCTGAATCAAGAATGACTCAATATGATGAACATTTTTCGTGATTTGAAGTTGTTTAAGATGAAACCAACATCAATAATTAATTATATATCCTTCAAACAATTTATATCACATTCTACAGTGTGAATAATAGATAATTTCCTGCTAATAATTTATGCTCATATAATTTGTTCAATATGTTTTTTTTTTTTCAAGGGGGAATTCAATCAATAATTAGGGTTCAGAAACTCATTTTCTAAAATTTTCTATAAATATATTGCGTTAAAACTTTAGAGTTAATTTTATAAAATTGAGATAAAGTTTCTGGAAATGGAAACTATGCATAGTAAGAGGTTTTAACTGAGTTACCTTGACTAATGAAAAAACCAGAGTTACTTTACATTTTATAATTTGTTCTTCATACAACATTCACATACTTAATAGAAGTCAAGTTAGAAAGAAAATATATTTGGATGTACCGTGATACTTTGATTATTATGTTTCAATAGGAGATATTTTTCTTGAGAGAAAGTGATAACTCAAACAACTTCAAAACAAAAATGGCATTTAAGTACATTAAGGCCCCGGTCCAGGCGGGTTGCTTCGTCATGAATAAAAAAATTTATTTTAATAATTTTAAATTAAATTGTTTAAAATGATTTTTTTAAAATATAAACTTATATGAAAAGTTTAATTTTACTATAATTAAAATAAAATTATACTATAAAATATTAATACAAAATAAATTTGATTTTTCAAAAAATACTTAAATAAGTTGTATCAGAAAGTATAAATTTAAAAAGAAATTCTTTCTAAAAACAATTTCAATTTTATAAATATATAAAATGAAATTTTAAATCAATAGTTAATATTTTTCTCATCACTATTTTTATTTTGATCACTTGATTTTTTTTAATTATCAAAATAAAATTTACTAACAATTGTTGGCAAATAATGGTTAAATGAGTTGCAATTCATTTAGTATTCGTTCCAGTTTCACATGTGAATACGAACTTTTAATCATCGCTGTTTAAGTCACTAGTTTAAATAATTTTATTGAATAGCTTTAAAAACTACAAACATTTATAGATTAAAAAAATAAAAACTACAAATATTAAAAAAAACTCTTCCAATAGCTTTAAAAAAAACATAAACACTCTTCTAGCAAAAAGGGGAAACAAGTTAGAATCCTCCATTCAAAGAATTAAAATTTTAAATAACAATAAAATTCACGATAAAGATGCTATTTGAAAATGACACCGATATATATATATATATATATATATATATAAACATAACTCATTAACAAATTATATATAAATGGATGCTTATTTTTTTTTTTTCAAAGATAACTTATCCTGATAAAAACTAATGGAGAAGGTGTGACTTACGTTTCATTTTATTAACATAACCTATTTAATTATTTAACAGAAGAGAAATTATCCATCGATCACAAATTAAAAAAAAAAAAATCAATTATCATGAATTTACATTATAATTCATATTTAAGTATTGGACAATTTAATATTTAATTAAATCATCACAACAACTTTAAAAGCTAAAGCTTACATGAAATAGTGATATTGGTGTTTGATGAAAAATCGAAAAGGCCAGGGAGACTATTCCCTCTCAAGACAAAACTTATATGCGTTATATATATTATTTACTACAAAAGGATTGCTGCTGCTGAATTTTAAATTTCCGCATATACACGTTGACAAAGGCTGACATGAAACATATACTAGTATATTGCAAAGTTCGTAGAAACTATTGATAAAAAGTTATTTTTATTAGTTGGTCTATCAACATCAATTGTGGCAAAAAAATATGTTAAGTTGAATTCTTTTTTCCAGGGAAAAAATAGATTTATCAACTATTAAGATAGGTTAAAAAGATACTATTTGAAAATTAACACCCTGATAAAGTCGTAATTAAAATAATAATTTCCTAAATCAATTCAGATTATGTCGAACTAATTTATAAAGTTTTTTAAGAGGTTATAAGAATTAATTTAAAAATGATTTTATACACTACAAAAAAATATATTTAATCATTGATTTTATTCACTAAAAATAAATAGATATAATTACTAACTGATAATAATACCGAAATAATGTAGTTGTTAATTATCACTAAAATAACAACTTAAATTCAATTTGGTCGCTATATAGATAGGTTTTACATAAAATGTATTTATAAAATCTTTTTAAATTTTTTACATAACCTGTATATACCTATTTTTATGTTTGATAATAGATCTCTACTGGGTTTGTGAAAAGTCTTTCAAAAGCTTTGAAAGTTACTAGAAGTTTGCGAAAATTCTGAATTAAGCTAATTGCTTTAACTTAAGGAAGGGAATGATAGAGTTTGTTGCAAATAATTTGTTTTGATTTGAATAACATCACCTTGATTGATCAGGAGAGACCTAATTCGTGTGAGTATTGATTTATTTTTTTTAACTGTTATTATTATTATTTTCATTCTTTTACCATTAGTCTTTTTTTTCTAAGTAGGTTGTTTTAGGACTATAGTGAAAATAAGTATTGGTTAACTATTTAAACTTAATATTACAATTAATAAAATTTAGTTATTTTTTACTCAATATTGTTGTGTTCCTTTTTTAAGTTTTATTTCAAATAAATGTTCTCAATAAGTATTGTGTAACACATTGATATGAATGGTTTTAGAAAGAGAGGTAAGAGGTGGGTGTACATCTCACTTGTTTATCATCTTGAAATGTTTGATCTAAAGAATACTTAACATTTTCTAGATTGCTTATATCTCAATCTAAAAGCTCTTACTTTTTATATAGATTATGTAATATATAGAGTATGTCTAATAAGTAATCAAATTGATAAGTATTTAGATCCTTAAGAACTAAGGCCGACAAGTTCCCAAAGAGTTTAGGGCGACAAGTTTTCAGTTGGGATCTTGAAGTCTTTTGCATATTCTTTCTCTCTTGGATCTAAAAGAAGCGGTCACTTCAGTTTTGTCCAAAAATTGGAAAAATCTTTTCTTACAACTTTTTGTTATTGACTTAGTTTTTTTTCATATTAGCGAGGATGATAGACTCTTCCGTCTTTTCTCACTCTTTACCTAGAGAGTGTTTTGACAACGGAATCAAGACACACTCATTACAAATCTTAAGCTACATATCGAGTCTTTTACTGGGTGTTACAGACCATATTTGGATCCATTGTTGGTGCGCTCAGCTGCTGCACTTTCCAATCAGAAAGTGAATGAACTTGACCTTAAGATCAAGGCTGCTGCACTTTCCAGTGAGTTTAATATAAGACCTGAGTCATGTTTTGTTTTTCATCTGAGACTCTAACTAGTTTATGTTTAGTCCTCTCTATGGATTGGAATGTTCCAGAATATGTTTGGTTGCCCAAGCTAATTAGGTATGCTCACTTCACTTCATTCATAATGGAGGATGAGAATTCTATTCAGTTGTTTCTCGATGGATGTCCTACTCTTAAAATCTTTAAGCTGGTGATAAGGGTGTCATTGGAGGATGAAACTCAAGTCAAAACTCTTTGTATGTCGAGTTTCTCTTTGAAATTTTTAAAGATTAATTGGGAGGAGATAGATCATGATCGGAAATGAATGTTACTGTAAAGCCAAAAAGTCTTCAGAACTTGAAATTATATCTTAAGGGAGGTTACAAAGTTAACATGGATACACCAGATCTTAAGTACTTGTTCATTACGGGTCAAGTGCTTGAATTGAACTCTATTCAAAGTTTTGATTCTATTGAGGAGGCAGTTTTATATGTTGAATATCTGTATCTGTTTGAAGATTTGTCACGTTCTCAAAATGCTTTAAAGTTTTTATACGAACTCCAAAACTTGAGATTACTAAACTTGTCAAAAAGCATTTTGAAGGCTATATGTGTTTCTCCAGTCATGCTCACCTTTCCAAACTTGTCCAAAATAAGAGTGTTCGTTGATTGTTATAATAATACTCCTAGTAGCATGATAACACAGGTGTTATTCCACTTATGTGGAAGATGTCCTAACCTAGAAGTGGTTACCATCGATGAACTACTTTGAAGATATTCTATTTAAAATTGTTTTCCCTCTTGCTTTTATTGAACATCTCAAGCAAATAGAATTTTATGGTTTAAATGGTGGAGAGATTGAAGACAGGCTGGCACAATTCTTTATAAATAAAGGAAAATCTCTGGAAATTATTTCTCTGAGAGACCTGCAAGTGAAATTACTGGAAGACAAACCATTGAAAGAAAAAAAAAAGTAAGAGAATAGTCTCTTTCAAAGACGTGCTCAGAGTATTGTGAGATTATATCTAGATAGAAATTGGATGTTGTAAAAATCTCCATGTTACCAATGTCAAGGAATCTATCTCTTTGTAAGTATGTCTTTCTTTGTAATTAGATGAATATTTCACATTCAGTTGCAGATTTAGAAGAATGCTGGTTTGTGTGTTGTATTTTTATTTTCTTGGTGCAGACTTAGATTAATGGTTCTACAATTACTTTGATGGACCTAAAAAAAAAGTGTGTACTATATGGCTATCAAAGAGTATGACCGACAAGTAATCAAACTGATAAGTACCCAGATCCTCAAGAACCAAGGCCGACAAGTCCCTAAAGAGTTTAGGCCGACAAGTCCCCAAAGAGTTTAAGCTGACAAGTCCCCAAAGAGTTTGAGCCGATAACTCCCACTTCACAAGGAAGGAAGTATACTACACGGCCGCCAAAGAATGAGGCCGACAACACTACTTATCAAGCTCTTCGTACTTCAATAACTACTCTAACTTGGGAGGCTTGTGTACTATATGGCTATCAAAGAGTATAACCAACAAGTAATCAAACTGATAAGTACCTAGATCCTCAAGAACCAAGGTCGACAAGTCCCCAAGGAGCAAAGCCAACAACACACTTATCAAGCTCCTCGCAATTCAACAACTACTCAAGCTTGGGAGGCTTGTGTACCGTATGACCATTAAAGAGTATGGCCGACTAGTAACCAGGCCGACAAGTGTCCAGGCCGACAAGTAACCAAGTCGACGAGTAACCTGGCCGACGAGTACCCGAGCCAGAGAATGCCTGGACCTACTAAGATCAAGACTGACGAGTAATCAGGCCGACAAGTGTTCAGGCCGACAAGTAACCAGGCCGACAAGTAACCAGGCCGACAAGTGTCCAGGAAAGTAACCAAGCTGACAAGTACCCTGACCGACAGGTACCAAGCCAATGCCAACAAACCAACATCCCTACTCCCTTTGCATTCGGAAACAAGCACCTTACATCTGACAAAGAAACAAATCCCAATAAATGGCGATCTCATTACTTGACAAAGAAGATATCACACGCCTTCTCTCTGACACATAGTGTAGAACAACCATCATACCCTGTGCACGTCTTTCCTCTGACACATAGTGCAGAACAACAATCATACCTTGTGCAGAAGAGACTGCACGCCTTCCCTTTGACATATAGTGCAGAACAACAACCTTATGCATGGAAGACTGCACGTCTTCCCCCTGACACAGTGCAGAACAATCATCATATCTCTGAGGGCCAAGTGGCTATACGTCTTCCTCATAACGCCATGCATAACAGTATAAATAGTGAAGAGTGAGTAGAGCTAGGGGACTTTTGGAGAGAATAAACCTTGACTGATACCATGCACTTCTGATAACCTAGGACACTAGTGAGAGAAACCGAAGTACTTCAGATAAGGATCTTTCCTTCACCTTCGCGACCGAAGAATAGCGATTCAGAGAGAGATTAGTACAGTTGGCACACCTTGAAATCTTGTTCTCAGCCTCAAGACTCTGTAAGAACTTTTATTATTCTTGCACTTTTATTATTCTTGGGCCTTCAGACTCCATAAAAACAGATTAAATATTTTCTTTATCCCATTTGCATAATGATTTTTTCAATCTTGAAAGTTCTCAATTTAATCCACGTTTTTTTTAAATTGAGTCATCATGATAAATTCTTCCATCAAATTGATAATAATAACATTATAACGTGGAATGAACAACCAATCAATATTATCAGTGAAAGTTAACTTATTTACTCTCACCATAATTTTAATGAATATAATGACATTTACTCAACATTTTAAAAAATAAACCAATTTATAACATTCAAAATAATATTAATTAAAAAATTTATTATAATAGAGTAATATAAAAAAGCTATTAGACCTTTTATATTATTTCCATCTTGATAAATCAATATAAAAAATAATTTTAACTTATTTTAACTCTTTACCTTTGCATTAGTAGTTACTATAAAAAAAATATTTACTAAATTAAAAGTAAACATATCTAATAATTTTGAAAATCCAAAATGAAATTTTGAAGGACAATTATTGGGGTACAAGAAAAGTGTGACTAATATGTATTTATTAATAAAGACAGTGTAGAAAACTGTGACTAATATGTAGTATTAATAAGAACAGTGTAGAATTTGGAGAATATGAAAGGAAAACATGCAAGAATCGATGACTTTGGAAGCAGGAACGTAGAAGTTTCCACAAATGAACACAGTAAATACACAAATTTCAATTTAAAACGCACACGCCAAGATCGCACAAATTCATATATGCGAAAAGCAACCGCGTTGAAACGAACTACGCAGCATCCCGAGTTCTCACCTCCACGACACCAGCATTTATTTAATTATTTTCGTAAAAAAACTACATTATTATAATTTCCTTATAGGGACTAAAATTCAAAGAAAGAAAGATAAATTTAAAATAACATGAATCATAAGATGAAAAAAAATAAAAATTAATTAATAATTAACTCCGGTTTCAGCAATGTTTGGTGGCCGCTTAAGGTTTGTAGAGGATCACGCGCTTTCAAATTCCCTTACCCCACACGACTCACAGTTAGTTATAAATCCACAAACAGAGCTGCTAGTCTTCCATTCCATCTCTTCATCATTTTCCACTCTTGCCTCTGCTTATTCATATTTTTTTCTCACTCTTATTATTTCGTTCCTCACTCATAACATTCAACCATGTCGCAGTTGAACGGAGCCTACTACGGCCCCGCTATTCCGCCGCAGAAGTCCTACCACCGCCCAGGGCGCGGCGGCGGCTGTGGCTGCTGCTGCGGCTGCATCTTCAGCCTCATCTTCAAGATCATCCTCACGGTGATCATCATCGTGGGCATCGCCGCGTTCCTCTTCTGGCTCATCGTCCGTCCCAACGTCGTGAAATTCCACGTCACCGACGCCACCCTCACGGAGTTCAACTACACCAACAACACCCTCAACTACGATCTTGCCCTGAACATCACAGTGCGCAACCCTAACAAGAGGCTGGGCATCTACTACGACTATATCGAGGCGCGCGCATTGTTCCACGACGCCAGGTTCGACTCCCAGTACCCCGATCCCTTCTACCAGGGGCACAAGAACACGCACGTGCTGAACCCAGTGTTCAAGGGGCAGCACGTGCTGGCTCTAGACGCTGACCAGAACGCCGAATTGAAGAAGGAGAACGCGACTGGGTTGTATGAGATCGATGTGAAGATGTACCTGAGGGTGAGGTTCAAGTTGGGCTCCTTCAAGACCAAGACGCTCAAGCCCAAAGTCAGCTGTGACTTGCGCGTGCCTCTCAAAGGAACCGCCACCGCCTTTGAAACCACCAAGTGCGACTGGGATCGCTGATGGATTCCGATCATTCCACCTACCCGACCCGACCTGTGTTTACGTCATTTTGTGGCTTTTCATATTCTTTTCATTGGTTAGTTTTGGACACAGTCGTACTTCTTGTCCTTGAGTTCATATATATTATTACTATACTGCATGTATACTCTTCATTGTATGTATTCTACGATTGACTTCTGTATCCTCATAGGGATTTTTGGTTTATTCTTTATATATCACACTTCTTATTTGTGAATAAATAAATTTATTTTTTCGTAGCTGTTTACGACATTTTTTTTTCTAAATTAATCATTAAAAATTATATTTAAATATAAATGATAAATTTTGTTTCTCGTGGCTAAATTATTTGTAATCTATAATAATTAACTCTAAATGATGGACAACAAACTATCAGCTATAGGAGTTAACTGGTAAAACTGTCTAATATGAAGGAGAAAAGACTGTAGAAATCGTCTAACAACATTAAGAGCAGTCAGATTATCTAATACATATTTGTTATAATTATTTTAACAGTTTTTGTTTTAAACAGTTTTTTCTTATTTTTCTTTAGACCAGACACGGTGTATTATAAATATATTCTGTATATGGACAGCTTAATATTAATAAAAATGTTTTCTTCAATATTATTTTTTGTATTCATCGTTGACGAAGCCAACATAAACCATGATCAGAAATAACACTTCTAACATTTACATTTAAAACATACTCTAGTTACGCCGTTTCTAAAGTTGCCTGCTTTCGACGTAATATAAATCTACCTCCGGATTACGCGTGGACGTAAGGAGGTATCTACCTTTGAATAACTATGGAAAAATATTCGTGGAATTTGAGAAAGATTGTGAAGTGTTTACTTAGGCTTTCGCCATATATAATATTCATTATGAAAAATGAAGTTGACTGTAGAATACGAATTAATTATTGTTATGGTAGAGCTTTGGAGATTGCGTAGGTAAATATTTGGCCGAAATTTTTAAGGCTGAGTTATATTTTTTTCCAGGTCATTACCTGATTAATAATGAGGAGACTTATCAAATTAAATAATAGAGAACAATAAAGATTAAAGATCTTGATTTAAGATATATATGGAGAACCTTAGAAGAGAGTATCAATTATAAATAGTGGCTCCAGACTCAGAAAAATAAGACATTATTAATGTTATAGTTTAAGAAATCTCTCAAGTCCTTAACTAAAATATTATGCAATATATAGGGAGAGGAATGAAAGGGAGGTTCGAACTTTGAAACACCTCATGGTGTTGATGGAGGGCATGCAAAGGCAGAATGAGAAGGGAAACAAATCCCAGCGAATACAAGAAAAGTTACTGAGGGAGAATGAGGAGTCGTCTCACATGGTGGTGGAGTCACTTTGCATGACAGTGTAATAACGATGACATGTGTGTGGAAATTAAGCAGGGAAAGAAAATATCCTCTCATATACTCTCTAGCTCTAAGAAAGAGTTTTTCTTCTTATGATACCTCTATCATCACTGGATTTTATTGTCTTCGTCAAAAGAGTGTTGTCTTTATAGAGAAAAGTTGTTCCCCTGGTAGGAAATAATGATCGATGATTGAGATGGTGGCTGACCTTGTCAACATACTCTTACTCTAATCTATTATGTGTTTGGTTAACTGCAACGGCAGCTTATTTCAACTGCTTATTTATACCTCAGGGTTGGTAATGTTGGACTTTTGCTGATCCTGCTCCTCTTACACATAGTTTTGCTCTCTTCAAGAATTTTTTTTTAATATTATAATATACTCCAGTATTAAATTTTTTCTAGTTAGCATACTCCTCACAATTTCATTCTTCATATTTCGATGTTTTTATATTATACTCCAGTATTTAAATTTATATTTTAAATATTATATTTTTTATCATTTCTATTATACATAGTATTATTATTTGGCCCGTTTTTTACGTTAATTTATTTTTCAATACGTATTTTTTTTACCTATTACTTATTTCACATTTTTTTTTTACACAAGTTATCTTTTACTATTTTCCCTTTTAAAAAATGTATGCAATTATTTTTTAAAAATAGTTATTTTATATTACTCTATCTTTTATGATAGCAAAATGTATTTTTTTTATTTTAGAAGGCTTTTAATTATTGAACTATATATTTTTCATTAAAAAGTTAATATTATTTAACTAAACATTTGTAACGCTATTTTTATGTTTTAAATTTTACTGTTTTTAACTTGCTGATTATATTTCTTTCTTTCTAACATACTAGCCCAATATTTTATATTCAAAATGTTATAATATTATTTAAAATTATATTAGCTCAACATTTTTAAATTATTTAAGGGATTAACTAGGTTTTAGTCCCCTCCAACTAGACTAATGTTTCTCTATAGTCTGTTTTCATAAAAAAGAGGCAGCGTGTGATATCTTTCACCAGTGAAATGTAAAATATCTTTTTGTTTCCGTGAAAATTTTGATTTTAGCTTTAGTATTTCTGGGGAAAAATTGCTTTCTAGTCATTTTAATTTTAAAACGTGTAACTTTCGGTTCTTAAAGAAATTTAAATTAAAAGTAGTACATTCTAAAATTAAATGAACTAAAAATAACAAAGAATAGAAAACTTAACTTGGATACTAAAATTTTGGAGGAAAAAAGCATATATTTTTTAATATCATATTTCTTTTTTATATAGTATTGCTATCTTTTTTATATTTTTCACAATGTTTTTCATTAACAACATACCTTTTTCCTACTTTTTAAACCTTTCAATTTTTTAATATTTTTAAATTTTATTATTTTTTAAAATTATGCAACCATATAACCGCTTTTTATCGCATTTTTGTTAATTTCTATTTTTCTTTGTTTCTTACATAATGTTACAAAGCATTTTTATTAAAAACATTTACAACATTTTGAATATATTTGTACTCATTTCAACGTTTTTGATAAAAAATTATAGTTACTTTGATGTTTTGAAATTCGTATATTTTAATTTACTTCATATATATATATATATATATATATATATATATAAGTTTGGTTAATTATTTAATACTATATGGAATTATATATTGTTTAATGTAAAATGATTTTTCAATCATAATAGTTTAAAGTCATTTCTTTCACATAAATTAACAAAAAAAATATTTAAAATTGAATATTTTTGCAAATCATTATTTTAGTTGAGATGTAATAACTATGACTCATTAAGTCCCATGTAAATAACATACATCTTTAATTAGGATTGTTCAATTAGGGTCTAATCCAGATTCGTTTGGTCTTACAATTAAAAATATCTAACAATTCTGTCTTACTTACTTTTTAAAATGGGTCATAACTTTCCTTTTTATTTTGACCCTAGACCTATAGATCAATGAACCATTTTTTTTTCTAATTAAAAATTAAAAAAAATATTATAACCTGTTCAAATAGAAAAAGAAAATCATGATATATTGTTGTTCAAAAATATAAAATTTAATATCCAATAACAAAATGTATTATACAAAGAACATTTAATGAGATATTTGATTGAATATGGTATTATTATAGGGGTGTTTTATTTGTGTGGTTTTAATTTTAATTTTTTTTTTTGAAGAAGATATCTTTATTATGTGGTGGATGTTGATTAAGGGACACTTGAATCGTAGTGTTTGTAATATTATATTTTTAGATGGAAAGAGTTGCTCTAACAAATAACTTTAGTTCACAATTTTGATTTTTAAGATTATTTATTATAATTTTATATTTTTATCTTTATTTTAAAATATTTCCTTTATTTAATATAGATTGTCTAACTCAACTAATTGAATTAGTTTAGTATTGAATCTAAAATAAATTTGAAAAACTTATCCACCTCAAATTTTATCAATTTTATCTCTTAGTTTATTTGATTAAATTACATTTCGAAAAAGAAAACAAATGAGTAAAGTTTTACACAAACTAAAATTAATTATTGCATATAATTAATATAAATTATAATATTTATTAATTAAAATTATATATAAATAATTTTTTATTTGTTTTTTTTTCGTCTTTTAAAAGTATTTATTTGTGAAAAAAAAAATCCAAAAATAATGAACTAGGTTAAACCAAAAATCAATTATAGCGTTGTAGGCTAGGACAAGGAGAAGACAGGGACATCCCCACATCACGTGCACATGGTGATGACGCTAAAGCAAAACCAACCTTCTTTCCTCTTTCGTCTCACATTTCCTTTTTTCCTTCGTCGTTGACTTCTACTGCTTCTACGGATCAGATCCATTTCTAATATTCTCTTTTTCCTTACCATTCACACCGATCTAGATTATTACCAACACCTTCATCCTCATTTCTTCACTCATTTTCACCATAATTGGTTCCCCAGCATTCAATCTACACATTTTACCAAATTAACCACCAAGAGTCAACAACTAGTACGCATGTTCAAGTAGTTATAAATAAGAACTAGGATTGGTACTTTCGTTATGTAACATCCTAAGTGTCACATTTCGGGTTTCGTTAATTCCATGAAATCACGAAATCCTATATTGTGTACCTTACGCGTATTACCATGAAATCTTCATTTTAGCTTTTTATAGAAGTGTGTAAGGAAAGACCAATTTCCGTCTGAAAGCTTGTACCTTTTCCATTTGTGTTAGTAACTTGTGACGAACGTGGCTCATCATGTTGGTATAACTAATACCATGTTTGTTTCACCATCAATTGTCTCGAATTGTGTTGGGTGTGAAGCAAAAACTTTTTTTTTTTTGTATATAATTGAAGAATTATAAGAATAAATGTATTTAGTTGAAGGAAAAAGCAGAACAATTTTTGTTCTTTATTTTCACATACCTGGACTGAACAACGCACACGCATGGAGTTCATGAATTTAATCAATACTCTCAGACAAATAAAGACAATCCCATTCATAGATGCATTATTTGGCTTTCATTTTTTGCTAATGGGTGACCTACAACGCAATAAGCATCAATGTATGTCCCTTTGATCAATCCCATGGACATTCCAACCTTTTCACTCATTTTAATTTTATTTAGTTTCTTTAACAAGTCATCCCTTCTATCAAAGTTATGTGCTGTTCAGATCTTTTATCTAGCGTATCTTTGAGTAATTAACTTCTCCCAAGCAAAATGCAACCAAATTTCCACCATCTGTCTCGCCCTTACCAAAGGCCAGAAGAAGTTCACATTCAAACACTCACTTCGCACGTCTTCTGAAGCTGCTTCTTTCCCCAACTTAACGTACGTTCTGCTTATTTCTAGTCAAAAGCCAAATCCTAATTTTAATATTTTGTTGCTTAAATAGTAATTATGTAACATGCCAGTTTTCCAACTCATTATTAGTTAACGGTATACTATATTCCTTTAAAAAATTATATGCAATATTTTTAATTGTATCGTTAATACTTCGTACATTCTCAAGATCATACTTTTTATATTTTTTAAAATAATTCTTGATTTATACATTTTATTTATTTATATCTATTTAGCAGGCATGATAATAAGATCGATAGAGATGGGTTTAACTCACCTTATCCTCCAGTAAAGCAAATCCGGATTCAAAAGAAATAAATAGTAATAAACTTTTATACATGCATACATAGGATATTACTTAAACATATGTTTATACCCTGTTAAAACTAATATTTTCTATCAAAATCAAAACATATTCAAATTGTACCTGTATTCGAATTTTTGTTGTGATTGTTAATCCTCCCTATTTTGTCGTCTACCACGCATAGAAAAACCTTTTCATTTCATGTGGTCCTCATTTTATTGTCTCCATTGATCTTCATTATCAGTTTTTGTCTCCCATTTCATCCCAGTTACTTAAATTAGTGAAAGGACACTGTCCTACTTCTTAACGAAAAAGAGGGATAAGATATTGTCAGTTTCTCTATTTCCCTCTAACCTCGTCACTTCGTTGAATTTTAATAGAATGAGGTATATATTGTTTATATAATGGTTTGATATTTTTTTGAATTCTTTTTATCTTATTGTCATTTTGTCTTACATTTTCACCCATCTTTTCTTCTCTCATATACATAAAGTAAATTATAAAATATTATTACCATTTTATTTTTATCATTAAAATAAATAATCAACTGTTTATGGGTGGACGTTATGTGTTGACGTGCAGTTTTGAATAGGTTAAAATAAAAGAATAAAGTTTGTGGATAGTAATTTTATGAGTGAAAATAACTAAGACCACGATATTAACTGTTACTCTGTCGGTGATGATGAACAAAATAATATGATTGTACGAAATAGCAAGCAAGGGTACTTATGGGTGTGCTCGCTCGTGGACAAACAAGAACCGCAAATAATGCAAGAATAAAGAACCCAACACTTTACCTTACCCTTTCCTCCTCTCACGTGAAAGACCATGGAAAGGAATCCATCACATTCTCAAAACGCTCCACGCAAAAATTGCACATGAAACCAACCAAACATGTGTTACCAACTACATTCATCATAATATGTATCAATTTATTTCAAATCATTGTGAACATTCATACTGCAATCGCGCAGTAAAAAAATGAATAGCTTTTTTTGCTGCATATCAACTCCACCACAACTAAATAATAAGAACAATAATTTACAATTACTACACTAAGCTTTCCTTTTGCAACTCTGAGGGCCGAAACCGAACCTTTCGTTTTCCAAATCATATTCAATGTGGAAATTTTGCTGCTGGTAGTTCCCCAAGATGATGGCGGGACCGGACGTCATCGCCGGACCGGCGCCACCGTCGGAGACAACGGTCAGACACACCACCTTCGAATCGCCGATCAACGAGAAATAATTTTCCACCGGCAGCGTCATTTTTGCTCCGCCTTTGAACTGGAAAGTAAATTCCGGGAAATTTACGGTCTTGGCGCCGGAAATATTAAAACATGGACTCAACCCAGATTGAGCCTCAACGTCCTCGACCCTGGAATAATTCCCCAACTGCTTCACAAACTCTTGGACCACCAAATCATGAACGGGTCGTTCCATGAACGTGAAGGTGGATCCAGAGTCAACGATGGTGCCGCCGTGACCGTCAGAGCCGGGCTCCAAATAACTAAACGGAATCTTAACGTTCTTGCCCCCGACAATGACCTTGCGGAGGCTAAGATAGTAATATTCCTGGAAGGCGGGGTTGCTGGAAGAGGGGTTGGGGTGAAACGGCGTGTAGCGGAGGCCGTTGGTTTTGGTGTCGCCCGTGGAGGTGATTTGTAAAACAAGGTTGCTGCTTTCCGTGGAGTCGTCGAAGTTGTGGGAAAGTAAGCAGTAAGAGAATCTCTTGAGGGCCATTTGCGAAGGGAGAGACTCTTGGCCGCGTCCGAAGCCGGCGATGCCGGAGGGTTGGCGGATGGAGAGAATGGAGCAACCGACGAGAAATTGGGGAACAGTTTTTTGGGGGAAATTGAGATTGTCGAGGAGTAAGAAGCCGGCGGTGGAGCCCAAACCGTATTGGATAATGTAGGGGGGACAAGTGAGGGAACAGTTTTGGGAATTGGGTTTGCATTGGGGGCAGCGAGATTGAAGGTCGGAGCCGAAGAGGTAACCGCATTTGGGGTTTGTGCAACCGACAAGTTTGGAGGTGGAGGAGTTTTTGGGTATGAAGGTGGGGATTTTGGTGGGGTCGATGTTTGGGAAGAGACAGTGGGAGCAGAGGTAGCGGGAGGTGCAGGGGAACCAGACGAGGCTACTTCCTGTGTCGAGAACGAAGGGGGAGGTTTGGGGTGGGGTTCCGAAGTTGAGATCTATGGAGTAGCCACCGTAGCCCTTGGGGTAGACTTGGGTTGTGGCGAGGGAGGGGGCATGGTGGCGGTGTTTGAGGTGGTGGGCCCGGGTTAGAGAAGCTGAAGCGGCGAGTTTGAGAGAGTGTAAGGGATCGGAGGAATGGGGTTTGGAGAGGTGAGGCGAGAGAGGGAGAGTGATGGTGTTGGGGGTGAAGGTGGAGGAAGTGAATGCAGTGTGAGAGATGAGAAATAGAGATAAGAGAATAATGTAAGGAAGAGCCATTGCGTGGAGGATGATGGAATGGAATGAATGAGTTTGAGGTTGTTTGTTTTTAAATGCAGTGGCAGTGAGACTGTGAGTGGCACCTAACGGGATAAGGGGGCAGTGAGATTTGACCTTCAGGGCCATGGAATTTAACAATTAAATTAAAACTTGACACAACGGCTACGCTGGAATTTTTAGTTTCCACGCGGCACTATTCGGAATCTAGTGCTCAGTCCTCCCACCATTTCTATACCTATCTATACTTTCTCCTTTTTCATTCACTTCTTCATTTTTTCCATATAACGTAGTGAGTTTGTCTTTTTGTTTTGTAAACACTAAGTACAAGTTAAATATAATATCACAACGAGTGTTGGAGTTGCTAGTGCCAAAATGGCAACGTAACAGTGCTTGCGACGGTCCTAAGGGCATGTTGACCACTTCAAGAGTGGTGCCAAATATGTTATTTATTTCATTTTGTAATGTCCGATTTGTTTTTGTGAAATGTTGAATTTTTATTTATTTATTGCAAATGGGAACTTGTTATACACAAATGCACTTTTTTCTTATCCTGAGAAGTTACTGATAATTATTTTGGTTTCAACAGTTTGGGGTCTAGATCAAAATTTGAAGAAAAGGTAAAGTGCAGGCACCTATATATCACCTGAAAAGGTCCCATAAGTTGTTTAGGTGAGTTTTAACTGTTTCGGGAATAGGAATGAAGAGAAGAGAAAGCACATGAAGGCATACCCCACTCCACGTAATTTATAGCTGATGGCACATGGGAGGAGTGGGTAGCGCCCACAATTACAAATCAACCAAAACTAGCACCGTATGTGCGAACTGCCAAATATATGCCTTCGCTAGTGGTTCTACTGTGGAGTATACGTAGTGGTTAAGTTTAGAAATGGTTTTCTGAGATTTTAGAACTATTAAAAAATATTTATATTTTCAGTTAAAAAAATCTTACAAACACTTATAACAAACATATTCAATGACTCCATAGATAATCTCGTAGGACTTGAAAGGAAAGAAATTTTATTAGCTTTCTGTTTAGTTTAAAGAGTTGGAGAATTTGAGAGAGAAAATACGAAGATCAGAACTTTGAATAATTATAAAAATTACAAAAAAATATTCAAATTCACTTTTAATCCTGTACTTTTGTATAATTTTGGTTCTTATGAAATTTTAATTATAGTTAGTTTTTCAGTTTTTTTAATTAGACTTTATTATTAACAATATATTATTAACATATTAATAGGAAATTTTATATGTTTATGAATAATATATTATTAATTACTTATTCGCACAATGTATTAATTTATAAAATTTAACAACACACTTTATTATTTTAATAAATATCTTATTATTTTTCATTAACAAAGACCATATGCATTGGGGAAGCACTGTGGACTACTGAATGGTATAGCTGTATGAAGGAAAATCATGCTTTACTCCTATTACTTTTCCGTCGACCAAAAAATATTACTTATACTAATTCAATTTAAATACGTTGTTATTACTCTCTTAAATTTAATTCATATTTTTTTAATCTTCGTCATTAAAAAAATACTTGTTTTAGTCGCCGAATATTCAACTGCTTGTTATGTATCCAAAATATTAAAGTTTGAATAGAGAAACTATAATAAGATTTTGTCAAATTTTAGAAATTAAAATTGACAATTTTAAATTAAAAAATAAAACATTTAAATTTAACATTCTATAATATATTTAATTTTATTAGTTAACTTAATATATTGTGTCTCGGACATTAGATGGTAATTTCTTTTAGCAGTATTTTCGAAAATAATAAACAACTAAAAAGTTATCCGAAAATAAAATGGTGGAAAGTGGGAGCACAATTTCATAACAAAAATTGGGCCTGGCCCATCCTTTTTGTGGGGCCATTTTCAAAATAAGTGAGATCCAGACGTTGTTATTGTATACAGTAATAGGCACAGCCTCATGTGTCCCTCCACAACAATAAACTTGTCTGAATTTTGTTGGTTGTCTTTTACTTATCTCTTAGTTATTTTTGCCTTTTATTTTTAAATTTATTGTTTTGAAAAATATTTTCAGAAAAAAAGTATTTTTTTTTCGAAAATTTTGTTTGGCATTATTCTGATCAACTACGTATTATTTAAAACAAATATTTTAATTCAACTTAACCTGAACATTTTACCTGTGGTTAAATTAGATTTGGGTTAACATTACATAGAATGAAAAACAAAATTTAAATCCGAAATTCAACATTTTATTTACATATAGTTAGATCAGGTCATGTTTAACTGCAATATTAAATTGAAAAAGGCTAATTATTACTTCAAAACTGGGACTTAACACGTTTTTTTTTTTAAAACACACACACACACATATATATATATTTTGTTGATACTTCGTATTTTTCAAAATACTTTTGGTGTTTAATTGACATTGTTTATTCTTACTAATAATAAAGATATTATAAATAAAGGTTCTTACATAATATTTTTGATAAATATAAGAGCATAAATTAACAATGATATGTAGTTTTACTAGACGAAGCTATGTTTATATAGTTACAGTGGATGAATAAAAACAGGTCTTCATTTAAATTGAGAGAAAACAAAATGACGAAGAATTACAATTAAATAAATAGAAAAGGGAGAGAATATTTCGAAATTTTTTTTATCAAATTAATTTCAAAAAATCAATTTTAAACTGATAGATAAAATTGAAGAGTGTAGCAAAATACCAATAATTTAAAAAAATTATATTAAAATAAAGTATATTTTTCATTTTATCATTCGGTTTTGGTAAAGTAAATTATTAAATTAGCCGAAAAATATAAAAATATATTTTTATACTATTTTAATCTTTTACATAATTATAATTTTTTTTAATTTGTACCAACATTTTCTAATGATAACTAAAAATTCGAATAAAAATGCAATTGCTAAAATAATTACCGTACTCTAAAATAAGCTAAAAATATTTAACAGTAAACTAACAATTGAAATATTTTACATTCTTTTTCTCGTATTTTTACTTTTTAAATTATTATAATTAAGATTTTGTCATTATATTTTTTCTCGTTAGTAGAAGATTTTTAACCTGACAAAAAATGGTAAAAACTGCATATTAAAAATATATTACCAGATTCAAAATAATCGAGTATGGATAGAAACATAATAATCGAGTTGAAAAAGGCTTATAAATTATAAGTTATTCAATAAACTTTAAAGTAACTTATTAAATGTGACAGATACTATTATAAACTTTGGCAGGGTAAATTTTACAGGAGGTGACCTTTATGGAAGATTAATAGTTGCCAAAGTTATAAATACATCCAATATTCAATCATATATTAAATTTGATATTTCTTGTGTTTTTTAATTTAATATTTTAAGTCAAATCATCACATTCTGATTAAATTTTGTGTTGGATTAAGTCCGACAGAATTATATTTTATAGACATAGTTGACAACATGGTATTTATGCATCTTTCTAAAAGCTTGGCAATTTGTTTGAAGGTTTCTGAATCCTAAATATATACACAAAAGAACGTGGAATCACACGTGACATGCATGCTGGATAAACTACATCATCTGCTGTTTCATGAGAAGTTTAGGTCACCTAATTAATTTTATATTTGGTGTATGATAATACAATTGGATGAGGCCCTATAATTTGTTTAACCTTTTAATAATTATTATAACGATATTTGAGAGAATGCATTTTTTCAAATCATCGTGTTATTAGTTAATTGATAAAGTTTAGGAAAAACACCATTTTAAATATTTAAACAATTTATTAGGAAACATTGTACTGATGTTACACTGAACTATATTTATATTTTTTTTAAATTCTAAAGTATACACTAATTTTTATTATATTTTTAATAAAATATCATTTATGTCATTTGAATTTTTTTTATAAATAAAGCTCGCATATTTTATGCTTTAATAAAGTTACAAGCAATTTCAATATAAAAAATTATATTTATTAATAAAATAAAGGAAGTGAACTCAATAATTTAAAAAAATATAAAGGAGATGAATATCATTTACTAAAATATAGAAAATTAAATATTTATTTAAAATTATGAAAATAAAATATGAGTATTATTTTTATTAAATATAAGAATTGTAAATATTTCTTTTAAAACTAAGTCAGTATAATTTTTCTTTATTTGAAAAATGTAAGTCAAATTTTAGTTAGAACCATTAATGTAATATTGTCAAAGATAATATATATTTTTGTGTACATATAAGTCATAATTATTTTAATTTTTCATGTAAAAATAAAAATATGCTTGGATAAAATAAAATAAATTTTTAACTCAATTGCAAAGCAATTCTATTATTAAATTTTGTAAAATCAAGCGTGACTTTTATTTTTTTTATTTTAGTTATAAAATAATTTATCATTTTATTTAATCTCTTTAAAGACCTACATGCCATCTTAGTAGTCAATTATTGACAGTATTATTTATTTGTTTTATTTGTTGCTATATAATTGTCATCTCTATTTGTTATTTTATTCATAGGATTCAAGTTTGAAAATTTATTTTTAGCACTAAATTATCTTAAACTTGCAAATTTATATATTTATTGAAATTTATCTTTTTTTTTTTCACTCATCTATTGTAATGAAGACTAATTCTATACATAATAATGTAATTGTTGCTGTGGACTCGTTAAATTTTCACAATGGAAAACAGAACATAAATTTCTTATTTTATATGATTGTGAGTACAATATACCTAATTAGTCTATTAATCCATCATGTTATCCTCTCTTTCTTCTGATTATTTATCAATAAATATCTGTTTTATTTAGTTATGAATATTTTAGCATGCAAAAACTAATGAAAGAGATGTATAGATTATAAGTTTTATAAAAAAACAAACATCATTTCTAATTTAAGTAATTGTTAACTTATGTTTCGTCATTTGTATTTTTTATTTTTATTATTACTTCACCATTCACGAGGAATTGAAGCATAATTCTACAAAACTTTAAACTTATTTTAATTTTAAAAGAGTTTTGAAACTCAAAACTAAACTCGAATCAAACAACTTCTTAAGATATAACTTCCTAAGATATAAGCTCCTCCTAAGCAAATGTTAGATTAAAAGAGGTTAACTTTTGGAGAATATGTATAAGACTTTTAAAAGAAAACTAATATTTATCTGATTTTGTTTTCATGAAATAATCAAATTATCATTAATTTTATTCATTTTATTTTTATAAAAGAATTAGATTATATTATGTTTTTACTTTTTTTATTTAGTTATATTTATGATGATTATATTATTTATATATATTTAATTTTTTTTCTTTGCTCTTAATAAAAAATATTTTCATTCTCATATTTTTTTAATATCTTTATTTTATAATATAATATTTATTTTATAATATTAACTCAATTCAAATCGATAAACTAAAATTTAAATCTTTACTAAAAGAAATATTCGTATTTATTTTTTACCGTTATCTCAAATAAATTGTCTTAAACAAAAAATATGTGTATTTATATTAAAATGATTGACTTTGAATATAATACTTATTATTATTTATGTATTCTAAGTGTACAATATTTAAGATAAAAAATATAACAATTAATATATATATATATATATATATATATATATATATATATTAAATTAGATGAGCAGGAAAATTTAAAAGGAGCAGTTTTGATCAGACTTTATTTTTTATAAATGACATGTGCTATTTTTAATACAAATAAATATGGTTTTATAACTTTAAGTATATAGATTAGAAAAAAGCATGCATGTAATATATGGGAGTTAATATAACATATTTATTATTGCATAAATTAATGATTGGAGGGAGAATAGTTGGGAATTGAGTTGGTGAGGGTATATTATAGCATGTAGGTAGCTATATGATATCCACATGGATCAAAACACATTAAACAAATAGTCACCTTCTTCTCATTCTCAACCCTCTTTTCTTTCATCCCTGTCTCTAGCTTCTACCCCATATATAGAGCCCCCCCACACACACACAATATTACATCCATCACCCACAAAATGGAAGACACCAAATCCAGGTTCAAGAGGATTTGCGTCTTCTGTGGCAGCAGTTCAGGCAAAAAACCAACCTATCAAGAAGCTGCTGTTCAACTTGGCAGGGAGCTGGTAACTTTTTTTTTTTTTTCCACCTATTTGTTTCGTTACAATATTCGAATCTTACACCATAGGCCAGTTTTCTTCCTTAAATTTATCGAATTTCGCTTTCTTTTCTGGCCTCTTCTGTTCAAAACTTGGTCTAGCAAAAGGCGAATTGATATCCAGAATTGATGGATGATTGAATCTGAATCCCACGGAATTTTTGGTTTTGATATATCATATATATTCGTTGGACTCAATGAACTTTTCCTTTTTCTCTTGCCTCTTTTTGTCCCTTCAGCCGCATTGTTACGTGAACCTTTCTGTTGTTCCATTATTAACCTTTTCCTTCTATAGGTTTTGTACAAATTTTAATGATTCATTTTGATTTCTCACTCTGGAGTTTCACATTTCTTCCTTCTCTCTTCCTCCTCTTCTTGTTTTCTTTTATTTTTATGTAAAAAATAATAATAAAGAAGCTCTGGAGTGGCAACTCGTGCTTATGATGGTGGAGGAAATATGGTTTAGGGTTTAAGTTCGGCATGAGAGAGAGAGAGACAGAAACGCGCACATATGCTGCACGCAGAGAGATTGCGAGGATGCTAGCTGTAATATGCTGTCAGTTAAGCAGCCTTCTTGCATGATCTTTGTTTCCCCCTACAATACTGTTTTTTTATAACACTCAAAAACCCTTCCATCTTTAAATGAAAATAAAGAAATAAATACAAATATTTTTTTTCTTTTCTTCTAGGGAACAAACGTGCTTCCTAGGTATCATTACTCTCTGAAGCGTGTTATTATCCTTTGCCATTTCCCACAAGCTTCCATGACAAAATCAAACATTCATGATTTTTCCATATGCCCACTACTTGTCACCCTAATACATGGTTAAAAACTCTCACTACTCTATTCGTTGTTTCAGTTAAAATATATAATAGTGAACAAAAAAATGGCATCTTCGTATGGTACCCTTTTGGTTGCTCCCTCCACTAAGCGGTTATAATAAAATTTTATCATTTTGGTCATGTCCAAACTTATTTGGTTTCTCGTTTGTTTAATTGTGTTTTCATGATGAGTGTTGTGACACGCGTCTACGTGGTTTGGTTTTCGATGTGTTTTGAAGGTGGAAAGAAGGATTGATTTGGTGTATGGAGGTGGCAGCGTGGGGCTGATGGGTCGCGTTTCTCAGGCAGTTCATGATGGTGGACGCCATGTTCTAGGGTTTGTAATTCTCACTTTCTATCATTTTTGTGTTGCACATTTGTATCCATTTAATAGGCCAGCTTAATCATTTTTTATGAGCCATAGTGGTTTTTTTCTTAGTGTATGAACTTCCATTCGTTCAAGGTAAAAGTTGTGTGTAAGGAGAGTTACCTTGAATGCGATTTTGGAATTAGTGAATTAGGTAAGACAAAACATGTACTACTGACTCTCGTTCGTGTTTCCCATGTTCTGTGAGAAACGGTAGAACATCACGGGATCAAATGCTGGCAATGTGGGACATTATTTTCTTAATCAAATTAAGGTTCCGAATGTAGGTTCAAAGGGAGCATCTTGGATACAGAATAATAATAAAAAATTTCACAGGGACTAGTAATATGTGGGGCATTCTGCACCGTTGTTGGGATTTAAAAAAAGGAAAAAGAAAAAATATTTTCTTTATGTGACCTTTACCGGTAGTTAGAAGCTTCTTGGGCAACTTTGGTGCATTGGATAAAGTTGAATGCCTTTTGTTGGCTCTTCCAGAAAGGGACGGTAGGCGTTTTTGCGCAACAATTGGAGCCAACATCAAATTTTTATTTATTTATTCAATAAAAAGAGCTCATTTTTATACAAATATATAAAAGTTACACCAACCACGTAAGTGTTACAATGAGATTGGAGCCAACATCATGTTTCCTTCTTTCAGTATTTTATTTATTCTCTTCTTTCTTGCACTTCCAAGAATACATCGATTCCTTCTTCCACATTCAATTAGTTTAACATACTTTATCCTTATCGTAAGTCAATATGGTTGAGTTCCCATTTTTTTCTTATAAATATACATCAAATAATAAATAATACCTATATTAATATTATAAATTAAGATCTTTTATTTACATTATTCTAACCACAAATTAATATATGTGTATATACATATATATAATAGATTTCTTGCTTTTAAAAAAAAAAGAATATTAGATATATTAATTCATATAGATCAGTTTCATTCACCAAAAAAATCAATGATTCTAGTTCTGACCATGGGCTTGTTTGATGCAGGGTTATCCCAACAAGTCTTATGCCAAGAGAGGTACATACAAATCCCTTGGTGAATAACTATTTAATATATAGTAAATTAGTGTATGGTGGTAGCATTATTAAGTAAAGGTGGTGGATGAATAGTGATAGTTGAAGCATTTATGTTGCAAATGCAAATGCAGATAACAGGTGAACCAATTGGGGAAGTGAGAGCCGTATCTAATATGCACCAAAGGAAAGCTGAGATGGCCCGTCAAGCCGATGCCTTTATTGCCCTCCCAGGTAAGAACTACTTTTTCCTTAACAAAAACACAACATCCACAATCTTCATTAATTATTGCATGAAGATGTTTCTTGTTCTTTCAGCAACATACAATATGCATATATAGAATAGAGCTTCTAATTTTTGAAGCAATGTGGATGGATTAATTAACAGGAGGATATGGAACCCTTGAAGAATTGCTAGAAGTCATTACATGGGCTCAGCTTGGGATCCACAGCAAACCCGTAAGCTCTACTCCTCAATTTCAATGCCTTGTTAACATTTATTCCATCTGTTTTGAGAAAAATATTATAATATAAAACTGTTGTCGTGTACTAGATACTACTATTTTTTTGGTTGATTAGTGACTGGATATATATGACTCAGTGAAATAGAATGCTTCTCAACAACTTGCAATTCGGATCCATTATATTCGATGCTACTTAGCATACATACTACTAATTTATATGTACGATATAAATATAAATATGATTAACTACCAGGAAGCTTCAGTACATACAGAATCCGATAAATGTGGGCTATTTAATAGGAATTCACATGAGAGAATAGTCTCTGATTTTTCTTAGTTAATCATTGTCACGTTACATTATTGGAAAGTTCTCCCTTTGAATGGGAGTAATTAAGTATGCAATGACCACGTCATATAAAAGTGATGAAGATTGAAGAAGAAACGGAAAACAAAATGAATAGTTGGTAGCATATATACATAGTGTTGATTTGTCAAAGTTTGTGAGATGCAGGTGGGGCTTTTGAATGTGGATGGATTTTACAATTCCTTGTTGTCTTTCATTGACAAGGCCGTTGATGAAGGGTTTATATCTCCTAAGGCACGAGGCATCATCGTGTCAGCACCCACAGCCAAACAATTGATGCTAGAACTAGAGGTGCGTAAATGCTGCCTCTTTTGTCACTTTAAAAATACAAAAATGACCCATGTTACGTGCTTCAAGGAAGGCTTCATCTTACGAATAATGCTACTAGTTAATACAAGTTGCTAAATCAAGTTGTTCATGATATTCGATGTCTTTGCTTGTACTTTTAATTATATGGGAAAATATTTTATGGAAGCAGGAACATGTCCCTGAGCAAGATGAGTTTGCGTCCAAGTTGGTGTGGGAAGAAGGACTGAATTTCGTGACTGAATCAGAAGTGGCCATGTGATGTGTGATCAATCCATGGTTTTTTGGGTTTTTACATTTATAGCATTTTGGTACATAGGATTAGGACTCATAAATCATTATACGGGCATAGGAACCGTAGAATCAATACACCATTTTTTTTACCAACCTTTTTTAGTATACGAGGGTTGTTCAAAATGTGGAAAAAATCCTAATTGAAATATATGTTTCCATTGCCTTGGCAATGAAGATCCCAATCATTCACGGCAACCTTTTCAGTCTTCTCTCTTTGAACCAACCATTACTTTTAGATAAATTCTTTAATAACAACTTGATCAAAATTGCCAGTTGAAAAGCACTAGAGAATATGTACTCTTAATCAAATATATGTAACCATCTAACTCCCTCAAGGGACAAAGGGATATACATATATCAATTATGTTATTCCTGAATTCATATTTCTGGATTTAATAAGCTGATGAATACGTGTTCATCCGTAATCACGATGTATATGCACAGCTGTATACAGGCAATCTTCCTTTATTCTTGGGTATATGCTTTACACAACAGTATAGAATTAATTGGAAGTGATTTTCCATTTCATATGAAACTATACAATTAGATATTCAAGTGTCTTTCAAATTGACTACCGGGTGTTGGTAAGATGATAAAATTTTGTGCAAGTGGTCGGGTTTTTGTTTTTGTTTTTTTTCAAGAATGCTCAATGAGAATTGATGTTAAAAAGCAAAATTATGTTCAGATTGAAGTATCTCATTGAATTAAATGAGAACTGAGAGAGTAAATTATAGAGAATAATCTAATAAATGTTTTTTAAGAGGGAAACATAATGAATCAAAGGATTGAGAAGGCCATGTTATTGTCTAATGAGGCCATTGAAGGTAATACTTAATTGTTATATTCAATTATTTTATTCTTATATAATTCATTCTATAAACGTGTAATTATGTTAAAACATCTCTAAAAGGATAGGTTCAATTCACTTTATTCTTTGCTCAGTAAAAAAAAATAAAAAAGTTAAGAGTTGTTTTGAATTGTTTGAAACAATATTTTTTTCACTAGAGACAAGACATGTCTCATTTACTTCTATAATAATAAAACATTATTTTATTCACCGAAGTAATAAATATTATTATAAATAGTAATTAAATTTAAATAAAAAATTATGTAAATTTGGAATAAAATTAAAAGTAAGTTTCTTAGGAGATATTTAATACAAGAGTTACAATTGGAGTTATAAATTTAAAACTTAAGTTTTATAAAACACTACAATAGAGCATATTTATATAATAAAAAGATTTAAGATATCAGCTCATTAAAATAAAAAATAAAAATAAAAAATATAAATATAAATAAAAATTATTAAAACATGAGTCTTATAAAATATTTGCTTTTAAAATGAAATTACAATAATATTTTAAAATTGAGTACATTAGTAAAATTTATATAGAGAGAAACTGATTTAAAATAATTAGTTAAAAATATTGAGATTAACTTTAATTTAGCTTGGGAGAAGTAACAAAATAAAAAAAATAATAATAATTTAAGTGTAAAGAAATTTTAGAAAAAAGTTGTGTATAATTTCAATAAAATTTTTATTATTATAATAGTTTGTACAAAAATTCATTTTAACATTATTATTATTATTATTATTATTATTATTATTATTTATCATATAAATTTATAAAAATAATTAATATATATATAATAGGAAATATAAAATAAGATAAAATATAAAGTAGAACTTTGAAAGTTATATTTTGCTTTAATTGTTTAATAGTGAAAGGAAAAATAAATTAAAAATCTATAAATATAATGAGCATCCAAAAAATATTTTTTTAATATACTATTATGGTGAATTAAACTATTTAATAATTTTATTATAATGAATTGAAAAATTACAAACTAAAAGGTGATATAAAAGCAAGTAATGCAATGATAGTTAAGATTAAGGATTAAATTTAAATTTGAAAGTTAACTTTGATTTAATTTGGTGTAAATAAATCATTTCAACGTTTTTAATTTTAAATTTCACGTGAAAGGGAATTTTTAAAATTAAAATATTGAAATAAAAACTTCAACTTTATCATTAATAAATTTGAAATTTTGTTACACACTAATCTTACTATAATGAGAAACTCTTAATCCATATATTAGTAAAAGTCTTTACAAATTTTTTTCAACATTGAAAAAAATTAATTATCATGTATGTTATTGGTGTGTCAATCCCTGCTCCGATATTCCTTAAATAGTCTTTTCCCTAAGCTAATTTCATCTGATCAATACCCTTTATTGTAACCATTTATTTCTCATTATCCCATCTTTGCCACATCTAAGCTAATAAAATTGGTTTTTGTTTATGGTGATTTTTTGGGCAAGTCTACATGGATTTGCCATTGGATAGCTTAGTAAGACTTTATATCAACTTTAATGGAAATCTTGCCAATTTTTGCAAACATGAGTGATACTTGTAATCTCCTCGTCTCATAAACAATATGAACATATTATTTAAAAAATTTCATCATTTTGGAAATATGATATGAAAATAAATAAAAGTATTTCTAATAATAAATATATAATTTAAATATTTTTTATTATATTAATTTTCCTCTTATTTCTATAATTATAATAGACATTTACATTATAAATTTATGAGTTTCTAATTTTAAAAAATCATTGCGTGTATCTTCATTTATGTTGAACCTGCATTGAGACGGGTGTCAGAGTAGAAATCGTCTTCTAAATCAAACACTTCACAATCAAGCACTCCAGCAAAGTGTCGAATACACAGTAAAGTGTCCAATGCATGTCGAATGAGTACCGGTATAAGATTCATGTCAGATTCATCTCAGCTACCTGTAGCACCTCTCTTGTTATCGTGTTATGATGTTAGTTTATGCTATGCAAATGACATAATAGTGGTTGAACCAAACCCCATAGTTCTATTTCATATTCAAGAAGATCTACAGAAATTATTCAAACTCGAAGTCCTTGATACTCTCAAATATTTCTTGGCCTTAGAAATGACAAGTTATCTATATCAAAGAAAGTATGTTTCTTCGGTGCTGGTTTCTTGGCCTCAAAACCAATACCCTACAGATCTTCGTTTGAAGTTGTTAGCCACAGAGGACAAGATATTGCTTGAATATTTTCTGTATAGAAGGTTATAGGTCAAATAATGAGCTTAATTCACTGTTTCTTGACCAGATATTCTTATAACGTACACAAATTAGCCTATACATGCTTCACCTAGCAGGACTCACCATATACAAGCAATAATACATCATTTACTGTAATACATCGAGCGAGCACCTGCAAAGGCTTATTTTCTTTCCCTGTCAAGTCTGATATTTTAATATTACAACCAATGAACTATTCATTTGACTTCAAACACATCCACATCGACACTCACTTTATAAGAGAATTAGTCCAATTAGTTCATGTCAAATCTGCCCTTCAGATTATTGATTTGTTATCTAAGTCATTAACTGCTGCTCATTTTCAGACCTTACTTTTCAAAACATCAGTGGTCTGTACTTCCGATCTTGAGGGGGTATTACAACTAATACTGATAATTAGTTAGTTAGCTATCCAACCATGTATTAGTTAAACAACGAAATTAGTTTGAGTTTAAGCTACTAAACCTGTCACTGTATAAATTCGCCTTTCTAGTAAAAACAGTTAGATGAGTGAGAAATTATTTCCCTTTTTCTCTGAACAATGTTTGCACAGTTCAATAGTCCATAAGATAAAATAGTTCGTAAAAAAGTGGCGTAAAACTTATTTCAAACAGCAGAATTAATGCGAGGTTAAGGATTGGTACAAAATTAGTACCTCACTAGTTGTATTCAATTAAGTCATGCAGATCAGATCATCTAATCTAAGTTTCTGGGAAAATTCTAGTCACCAACCACGATATACGCACGACCAAAAAAAAACTAACTATAAGAACCTACCTAAATGGATTCACCAAGCTCCACTTAGACCACAACAAGAATTAAAACTAAAAAAATAATAGTCCTCATTCAACCAGAAACTAGAGTATTCATAACTGGTGGCAGGTCAAGACCAGGTTTGGCTGCTAGAGATCATTATAGTTTATTCAATTCTCTATTGCATTGCCCATCAGAAACATAGTAAAATAGATAAATAAATAACATGAGTTTCTGGAACGCATTACTCTGGATTCATATCATAAAAGGACCATAAGGAGAGAAAGAACACAAATGTAAATTTATTTAGACAGTGTGTAAATTTGGGCATAGTGAAGTTCTTACCATGTCTAATTTAGTCAAACATAGAGGGAAAGACCTAACTGTATTGTTCCATGTCAAATGATTAATCTCAAGCCAAAAAGGCATTGGCATATCCTTAGAAACCAAAACTAAGTTAATCGAATAGGCCACCAAAACAAAAGCCTTGTAGTTATGGCAAAGGCAGTGACACTTAGAAGCACTTAACCAGTAAACCAACGAGTGAGTACAACATAGTACAAAAAATTTTAGCCACAGATGTAATGACAGCTAAATGCAGTGTAAAACAATAAGATCAAACAAATCAATATGCATTGTCATTTTGTAATCCAACATTTCAGTGCCACAAGTTATTGGTCATTAAGAAAATAAGACCAGACCTTCTCTGTCCTCTCCCTCAATAACCCAACAACAAAAACAATAATCTTGTCTATGAAGATCAATACGTCACATGACATCATTGATTTTAGTCAGAAATCAAATTCTCTTTGATATTATTCTTTGACCCATGTATCAAACCACGTTATGGTTTATAACTGATATCTCGAACGAAACAAAATGGAAACTACAGGATTTAGCCAATGATGAATATATGGACAATTCTACCGAAATTTGCCCCAAATGTTTTATGTTGATTGGTGACTGCTGACTCAATGACTTCAACAAGGTAAGAGATAATGTCGTTTGGTGAATCTGACCAATGACACCAACAAGGCAGTATCCCAAAGACCATATGTCGGTTGTATATTTTTGTGCACATAATCTGCCATACAGAATGTGCACCATTTGATTTTGAAACAAAAAGGAAAGGAGGGAAAGGGAGATTATAATGAGGATTATGCAAGAAGCTTTGATGTGTATATAGCAATAACATGTAACAAAGATAGCACAATTATACAGATATTCCCATAACAACATTTTTCGAATGGTTTCTCATCCGCACCAAACAAATTGCCTTTGTCGAGAGACGTGCACTGTACCTTAAAAATTCTCAGGACTATCATCCAATTGTTTCTCGTCTTCTATATCAACCTCCAAAATCTCCTGAAACCAAGGCATTCAAAAGGGCAAGGACACAAGTTATGTAAGTGTTTAGCTTTGCACAATAATAGTTTACCTGAGTGTTAGAAAAGAAACATAAGAGACTCACAGGAATCCTCTGTTTGAGATAATTGGCGATTCTGGCAAGGACCGTGGAACGCTTGTGCCAAAAGCGACCCCTAAGGCTAAGCTTCACAAAAGGTCCATCCAAGTCAGCTAGTTCAACCACTCCTGAAATTGGATTGTGCATAGTTATCATCACACCACAAACTACCAACTACCAACTACCAATCAACACAACGCTTACCTTACCTGTCATACCAACAGAGGTGTCAAAGATTTGACCCAGCTCCTGTCGAGCGTCCTCCAAAACCTGTCTGACGTTGTTTTCTGTGAGGTCAAGCGGCGGTGGAGCGGGAAGAGCCGCCGATAGAGGTTTCAACATGTTCCGTGCTTTGCCACGTGTCATTGATTGAAGGTTTGTTGTGGAAGGTGGCTTTGGGGCATGGTAATTGGTGGTGGTGGTGGTGGTGCGTACCACCGCTGATGAGAGGCTGAGAGAGCTTACATTGTGGTTACGGATGTCAAAGACACAACACAGGCCCTTATGGACTAGGGACATACTCCTTCACTCTGCGTTTCTTCTTCTCCTCAATTTCTAACTCGAATTCGATTGCCTCAATTTCTAACTCCCAGATAATGCACCACATCGGATATGGATGGATATACCCCAAAATATAAGTTTCTTCAAATAAAAATTATACACTACTCAAACCAAACAACATGCTTTCTGTAACGTAAATATCATATACCTAAAAAACACATCTTTTGACATGGCCTGGACATTTTCTTTTCTTAAGAAAAAACATTCCTTAATTAAGAAATATATTTACAAAATTTGCAACTAGAAATCTTTGTAAAATTAATTTTATTTTTTCAAAATTACAAAAGCATTTTAAATAGTGTATGCTAAAAACATTTTTCATATTTTTTGACAGAAAAAAAAGTACTTATGTTTCCTCAAAAATTCTCGAAGTCCAACCAATAGGCCGATTGACAATGTAAAAGTATTATTTACTTTTTCACGAAAAATTAACTACTACAACTCAAATACACTTGTAATTCACTACTTCTACTTCTTTTGTCGTGCGTTGTTGTGGCCAGTGTTAAATTTTATATTACAGTTAGTAAGACCGAATGTTAGTTTCAAGCACTTTGGAATTGAGCAATTTGGTAAAGACATACAAACATTACAACCAAAGTTACCTTGTAAAACTACTTTCAATGTATATCTAAGATCAGTTTCATTACTCAGGAATTATAATAGTTTTGAATTGAATTCTCTTGATATCCTGTCAAAACCCATACGATCTAATATGAAATTAAGATTCACCGTGCATATATTCATAGGATAAAAACAATAATTGGTAATAATTGGTAAGTATATTAACTCTTTCCATTGTATTGTTTTATCTTTTTTACCTGATACAAGAGTCCAGTAACTTAAAGTTTCACTAAAAGCTTATGGCTGAATAAATAGAGTTTCTATTATTATATAAGATCAGAATTCTGTGAATACTTTTAACACCCTACTTCACCATGTATTCTTAACACGGAAGTCACCTGTAAGAGAGAAAGAATAGACATCTCGTGATGAATATCCAAAAATCAACAGGACCGTAAGTGTTAAAGGAATTCGTAATTTTTGATCAACTTTGTTGGCGTAAGAAATCTTAATATAAATCAAGTTAATTCTTACTTGCTTGATCAGGCTACATAACCATGACTGCTTTTAGCTCTATCACAGATAAAAGCATTGTCCATAAATAATCATGAAAAGCATAATAAACAGCCGTAATGATAAAAATTGATACATAATTCATAAAATCATTGAACAACGCAATAGTTTATATAATCATGAAGCAGATCCTGTCAATCAAAACTTTATAAACTTACGTTGCAAAACACAAATTCCTTTTACATCATTAATTGATACAGATGAGCAATTGCTACTCTTAAATATTATCCTCCCTAAATAGCAGAGAAGTACTCTTTGCTAAGTTTAGGGTCTGGTTTCATGGACTTCTCACCAGGCTTCCACCCAGCTGGGCAAACTTCATCTGGGTTCTCCTGCACATACTGCAAGGCCTGCAAGACCAATACACATAAATGGAAGCAAAGAATTTATATAAATGACAGATGAGTGGAAGAAAAAAACAAAAATTTGGAGATTGTCCTGATTTTTCGTATAATTACCTGGAGCGTTCTCTTTGTCTCATCAACACTTCTACCAATGGCCAGGTTGTTAATGGTAGAATGCTGAATAATCCCTTCCTTGTCAATAATGAACAGTCCTCTCAATGCAATCCCCTAAAACATTGGAAAACATTTAGAATTGCTGTCAAAAAAAGTGCTAAAAAGGTTAAATGAAAAGCCATAGTTTCACAAACAACAGTTCAACAATCAACAAAACACTAAAGGTATTTTTGCCTAGACAGCATCCTACATTTCTTTCCAGAGAATTTGAAACTAAAGCACAAAATACATTGATGATAGAAGGGGAATATGAATAGCCATCATTTAAAAATACCTGATCGGGAATGAGAACACCATAAGATTTTGAGATGGATTTGGTGACATCAGAAATCAAAGGATACTTCAAGTCGCCAAGACCACCCGA
>Ga0099825_1000642_pt1 | contig 38943 bp, 12 predicted proteins | sample SiratroredBW_FD_76838 | JGI IMG/M metagenome (GOLD analysis project Ga0099825, IMG submission 76838) | Root nodule microbial communities of legume samples collected from California, USA - Siratro red BW | ecosystem: Host-associated > Plants > Roots > Nodule | place: USA: California | collected...
AAAAAAAAAAAATATCCCCCCCGTATATAACCCCGTTAAAAATTGAGAAAAAACAAAAAATAACCCTATTTAAAAAAAAAAAAAAAAAAAAAAAAAACAATAGTAGATAATTATATGTCTGATCCTGTAAATTCCTAAACTTTGTGGAGTAAATATTCAAATTTGTGGATTAATTTACGAACTTGGAACTGTAGTGTTTTAAGAAAAACTACTAATCAACTGAAAAATAAATTTAATTGATTTTAGTAGACTTTAGTTTGGTATATTTTAGATTAATGAATTCTATTTTAACAACTTGTTTTGGTGAAAAATGGTAATAAAAAATCATGTTATTTGGATAAAAACAAATTAAGTTTTATTTGTTTTTTCAAACTAGCAATGTAGACATTTTTTATTTAAATACTTTAAATAACAATTATAGAAGGAAACTAATTGACCAAACAACATTCTTACAAAACCATTTTGATATTTGAAATATATAGATATATAAATTTCATTCATTTTATTCCCATCTTAAACTTGAAATAGTGAAATTTAAATTTAACTCTACTTTCCTAAATTAGTAGAGTGAAATTTATCCTTATTTATATTATAATTTAGTGAAAATAAAAGATAGTTGATAATTCTAATTAATTTTGAATAAGATAAATAATACTATGTGAAGTAATGTAAATTTTTTTTTATTCATTCTTAAAGTGAGATTTATCTCATTTATACGGTTTAAATTTATAAGATTTTTAAGATTTTTAGTATATATTTTTTCACATAAAAAATATATAGAATGAGAATAAAATAATTAAGTGTCATTGCATTGGGCGGACCATATCCGATCCAAGACAATATCATCAAAGTCAAAGACGAGAACCTAGCGGTCCAGAACAATGATAACGCAGCTTGGAACGAGATCAAATATTTTGAATCCAATCTCAAAAAAAGAAAACCTGAAAAATACCAACATATTAGCGGCTTTGTGAGTTTGACAATAATGATTCAAATCTTAATTAATATCTTATACAATAATAATAAAAAATTAAACAAAATCATTCAATCCGTTACGTCACATTAATATAGTAATATTTTTCCATCTAATAAATAAGATACTCAATTATAAAGAAAATGATGCTTAATCGTCAAGTAATTTGAAAATGAAAAATCACAATTTAATCCATACGAAAATCATATAATAAGATAAAATTAGACAATAAGTTTATCTATTGTTAGTCAAAATTCACGATTCAATACTTATATTGCTGAGTACACTTATTCTTTTATATCCTCCATTTGGATATATAACTTTCTCGTTAAATAATTGTTGTTTCACCATTTCATATAAACATATTAAAAATCATTAACTTTATATTCATATCTTTAGTTCAGTTTCAAGCTGATGTATGTGCTAAGAAATTGATTACAATCGATATGTGCTTATTCACAAATATTCTTTTAAAGACTTGATTAAATTTTCATCTCTTCTAGACTACGATTTAAAGTCATAAACCAGTACATTTATCCTGGAAAATTTTACAAACCAAATACAAACATAAACAAATATCCATTTATTTTACAATCCAAATCTAGTCTATCCGTTTAAAACACGTACTTGGCATATCAGTTATTTAACAAGAAAAATTATCTTTTGAAAAAGATGTCATAGACACTTCCTTAACAAGTGTCACTTTTTTTACAATTTCTCTCTAATTTATGCCATCATATCCTTGTCATATTCATAATTCTGTCCTTCCACGTGTCATCTACTGTTGGGTAACAGTACGAGGGGATTTCATAGACCTTCTAAGTTCATTGCAAACGTTATTCACCATCTCCAGAAAGTCCCTCACGATTACAAAGATTTGAAGTGGATTCGACTGTTCCTCACACACATCCCCATGAAAATACTCAGTTACTTCTTTTACACGACCCATCACTCTTTCTTCATCTCCATGCAACTCTTCCACCTTTCTTTCTGCATAATTAACAAACCACTTCATAGAAATCACAAAGCTCTTATTTTTTTCATCTTCACACAACAACCCTTTTACCAGCTTCTGTATTTTAGCCAACCCATTTGATAGGTTCGACACAGAACTTGCAAGCACTTTCAAGTCAATTGTGGCAGTCTTTTTAACATTGCATAACTCAGCACTGAGACCAGACACAAGTTTTAGTCCCATCCTTCTGTAATCTTCTTCCTTCTCTTCCTCAGTTCTGCTTTCACTCTTCTGTCCCATCATGCTCTTTGAAGCTTTGCTTCCTTCTGAGCGAACTATCTCCTGAACAAAGAAATGGAGCAGGGTGGTTTTGCCATCTGTTCCTTTAACATCAGCAAGCTTCAGAAGGGCATCAAGTTTGAAGGCTCTAGCACCTCCCCTTGTTGTCCCCACGTTCATGCGGTTTCCTGTTTTCAGCACAGCTTCCAGCAGTTTCAAGAAGAACTTGCTTGACCTTAGTTCCTTGCATGCTTCCTGGTGTCACATTAAACACACTCTTTTATAGTTTCATGATTCTTTTCAAATCTCAAGAAGATTGCAATGAACTACTTTAAAAGGGTCTTAATTACTCTGCTGCTACCTCTAGCATTGTGAAAGAGTTACTGAGGTGAGTCACTTCATCTTCAAAAGTTTCTCTGTAGAGCATGGCTTCCACTCGTTGAAAGGCAAATGGTATGCTAAGCATTACTCTCACAAAATTTTCAGCGAACCCGAGTTCATTGACACTTCCTTTGTAGTTCAAGAGCTTAACCTCTTCTTCCTTCGTTGGTACCATTTTTACCAGTGCCTCTAGTTGTTGCAAAGACAAGCCTTTCCCTGCATTTACTTCATTACTTCATAGGAGTTTCCACTTAGCATCATTAATTTTATCTTTAGCATATGGTGTAAAAGCAAAAGTGCATGCATGTTGTGTTGGTTGGTTGAAACTTCAATAGTCAAAGCATAAATTTTTATGCATAAAATAGGATCCTTTACCTAGTATCAGGGCCTCGCATACTTCTGCTGCTGTGATATTTAGAGCCTTTGAGAGTATTGCTATGTTCTGCAACCGTTTTGGCTCAAGTACATGTTCGTTAGGAGATGGATTTTTACTCTTTGCTTCGTTGTTCTTTACTGAATTTTGTAAATTGTAGCCAAAGAGTGACTCGATCATTACCTCATCCAACCTGATTAAATTTCATCATTTTCTCAAACGGTGAAACTAAGAACAGATAGAATAAATTAAATGCTAATTTGGAGAAAGAACTTACTCAAACGAATTTGTTCGTAGCGTATCCCACACCATGGTTCGATCTGGCGTGGCTCTTACTTTGTCCCAATGAAGTGGTTTGAGTTTTGGCAATTGTTGAGAAGGTGGGGTTTTGATCACACTTTTAATGTTTTCTTTCAAAAAAGGTGGTGGACTTGGTGGGGGAGGAATGCTAGGTTGAGAAGTTTCACTCCTCTTTTGCTCTTCATGCTTTGGAATGGATGGTGATTGGTTAGCTTCTACCTTTGAAGTTGAATTGTGAGAAGAACAAGGAAATTGAGCTGTGGCTGAAATTAAATTTCTGGGAGAAAGAAACAGTGGTTCTGTTTCAACACATGAATGAAAACTTTCGTAATCTGATGATGAACGACTTTCTTCAAGGACACAGGAAGCTTTGCCACCATCATATTCCAAATCCTCGTGAACAGAGAGAGTTTCCTTGGTGGAAGAACTACCAGTGCTGGCATTGTCATATTCTTCTCGATTCAACACTTTCTTCTCATAAATTTCACGTTTTAGGGAACTGTGACTTAAAGTGCTACTTTGTGTCTCACAAGGTTGTTCCAGGTAAAGCAAATCAGGGTCAGAGTTTAAATTCACATTGCTTGATGAATTATGGTACGTACCTCCTGTTCTTCCGGTTTTGCTAAAGAGTGGCATTGTCCTATTGGGTTTCCTTTTCTGATTCCTAAATCTCTTGCAGAAACAGACACACCCGAGTGCACAGATTAAGGTAGCAACTACACCAGATACTACAACAGCCACTAGTGTTGTTCTATTTGAGCTGCCTCTATCTTCTTGTTGAATCTTGTGAAGTGGCATGCTCCTATGTGAGTGATAGGAACCAGGGTGCAAAGTTCTGAAGTTTTCAAGTCTAGGAGAATCCTTGTTTTCATTCTCATCCACCCCTGAGGTTTTCTTGATTTGATTTTCATTTCCTACTGCATCCACAGTCAAAATGTTGGCTCTTTGCAATGATAGGAACACCAACAAGGTAATGATGAACCTCATGTTGAGTCTCAAAAAAAGACTCATTTTTTTCTGGCAAGAAGTTCTCTAGACATCAATGCACCTTTTCTCCCTTTAAAATCTGTTTTTCTTTTTGTTCCATTATTTACCTTCTCAAAGAGGGTAAACAAGACTTGTTATTTGGGTGAAGAAGATCCAGAACTAAGTCTTTAATGCTACTCCAAGGAATCGCTAAGCCTGGCAGTTGTTGTTGTATTTTTCCTTGTTAGGGAACTCCAAAACTCTTCTCAGTTCTTCTCACCATAATCAATTCTATCTACCCTATATTCATAACATAATAGTATTGTTAGTGCATAAGAGTGGAAAAATCCTCTTCACTAGGCCACTACCTCGACTTAATGCTTTTGTCTTCTTGTTTAAAGCTATTTTGTCATAAGGTAAATGGGAGCTACTAACTAATGCTCTCGTTTGTCGTGATCAAACACCTCTCCTTTTCTTATTGATAAACTCAGGATCAAAAAGTACAGAATCTGATAATTTGAGTCACGATCGTTGCAGTTGGATATAGATTTTCAGTAGTTAAAGAGTCACATAATGCAAACGACGTAGAAGTTGACACTGGGTCCCGTTTGTTGAACTTGGCTAACTCTCTACGGGTGATTCAACAAGATTTCTCCATCCAAACCCATTAGAGAAGAGATGGGCCACCTGGGGGGACCAAAAGTTCCAACTTTCTCATGTGAATTTTACTATGTTTCAGAGGGAGACTCCTTTAGATTTTGCAGATTTTGGAACCCTAATCTTACTCCTCATTTCTATCATTAAATGAGGAGTAAATTAACATATAACACAACCCATCAAAGTGTATTTATATGTTAATTTTATCACAGTTATATATTAAAAAATTAAACTGATATTGCTTATAATTGATGTAAGATATCCATAACACTAACGTCAACATTTCCTATATATGAGATTGAATATTATAGTGGATAGTAACTTCATCTTAAATCATTCTTAAAAAATTTGCTAGATGAAATTTTCCTTATTTTGTATATTAAGAGTTAATCTTTATCTCTATCAGATATATAATCTCCCGCACAATAATGACAGAAAGTGAAATTTTTGATTCTGCAGTGTTTGTTTCCACTAAAATCACTTTCACTTTGAAGAAATGAAATGTGGCGAAAAGGTTTCCCTGTTCTATGTCGCTGTTACATAACATGCTCTTCACCAGATTTAATTATGAAAACATCAAGCACATTGGAGAACTCTTGTCAACATCATTGTCTGCAAAAACAATAGAATATATATGCCATCTCATTAAACAAAGTAATGAAAACAAAGAAACCAGTTTGATTATTAGGCAACAAATATAATTTACTGTCCAATAGGCTTGCATTGGGCAACTACATGATGGAGAAAAAGTACACTTACTATGTATACTTATCAGCAACCTAATAAGTGATTAAGAACATTTTTAACAGTTTTTTCTTTAGTATTTTAAAAAAATTGAAATCAGATTTTCTGCAACTAAAATTAATTTATATATAAATCATTCATAAATCCTGGGTTAATTTATATATACTAACACAAGTGCATGCGTATTCATATTTTTATTACATTAAAATATATAGTTTTTATAATTTTATTATTTTTATGAATATATAATTTAAAAATAGAAAAGTGATAAAATTTAATATTTATAATTTTGTACAAATAGTATTAAAAAATTATGTAGATGTTATTCTAAAAGGAGAATATTTTAAAATAAAAGAAAGTTATTCAATTATTATTATTAAATAAATAAATAAATTTTTATTTATTCAAGAGTAAAATTATCTAATTAAAAAATGACATCAAATAAAATTAACAAATATATCATCTTTAACAGTAAAACTTTATCTTCATTTTTTTCCCTCTCTTTCGTATATTTTTCCTTCTCTCCCTTTAACTTCTCTTACATCCTTTCAAATCTCGTCTCTTTCGTACTCTCATCACACTCTATTAGAGAAAACAATAGGATTGTTATTTAATTCTATTGAGGAGTTAAACATGGTGGCTAAATTATAGAGTTTTTTAAATTGAATTTTGAATATGATTTAGACAAGTAAAGTTAGTTTTATCTATATATTAGTTATTAGTTTATGAGTTTGATATGAATGAAAATATATATTGAATTTGAACAATTAAAACTAAATTAAAATGAGTAATGTTTGGTCAAATTATAAATTGTACTGATCATTTTAGATGTGTTTGAAAGTTATATTTACTAGATTGGTTGTAGTTAAAATTCTAAAAATAAATTTGGTTATGTTGCATGAAGTTGATTAGTTAATATTTTCACTCAAACGAAAATAGAATAGAGATCCAAATTCTACTCTCAACTCTATTTTCTGTCAAACGAAAATAGAGATGAAAGTCAGCATTTGCTTTCAGCTCTATTTTCACTCAACAAAAATAAAGTTACAACTCAACCCTTACTCTCAACTAGATTTTCATTTAAGCTAAATTTTATTTTCTCTTTTGTATCTTTAATGGATTGAATGTGAATGTTGAATATAAATTTAAAAATGGATATAATTTGTATATTCAATTGGTTTGTGGTTTTGTTTAAATGAGTTGTGTTGTGTGATAATGGTTATTGAGAATGATTAAAATTGTACGATTTGAGGTCACAAATTTGGAATGATATATGAACTATTGTTTGAGTTGTTCATTATATAAAGACACACATACTACAACAAAATCACCTTACTTCACTAACAACATAAGTCACATAAACTGAAATATTAAGTGGTGAGAAGTTGAAGGAAGAGTTCTTGTATAATGTGACATGTGATGTGCGACTTGGGTTGACCCGTTACTCTTGAGTTAGCTTGTTAATCTAAGTCTTGAATTAGATCAGATATTAGTCTTTGTATGACATACTTAATACAAGTCTTTTGAAAGCATTAGTTGATATTTCATTTGTTGAGTATCCTTTTATGTATAAATCCATATGTAATATCTATAATTTTGAATACTTGTGTTTGATAGAAATGAGTTGGAAATTATCAATTTTAATATTTTCTTTTATATATATTTGTGCTAGCTTGAAAATTTATTTCAATAATTTATATACAATTTGCTTAGTAATATACTATGATAGAAATTTATACATGAGTAAGTGTAGGTGTAAGTTTTGAAACCATGTTTGAAAAAAATTAGAGAACAATTTACCTTATCTTAAAAAAAAATATGAATATGTGAATATATATTTTGTTGTTATGTTTTTTTTTTTTTTTTGAAATACTAAATATTTTATAAAAACTTTCTATCGACACTTATGGTAAAGTATAATCTTGAAGAAACTTATATCAATACTAAACATAGCTTCTTCAATCATATCAATACATATTGAATTTAACAAGTGTTCGGAGGTAAAGAAAGAAAGGTGAGATCAAGGGACAAAATTATTTAGACAAGAGGAATATTTGTGTAACTGACTATGAGTATTCTGTTGGTCTTAAAGGTTTGGTGTATTCTTTAAAGTCAAGTGTTTCTTCTTTCTGGGCTTGAGGGGGAGGGTACCTGCAAAGACACTCTAAATATCAAGTCAGTTTTTGTCAAAACCGAGTGGTTAAGGGAACAATAGTCATACTTAAGGAGGTGTCCCTCCATTTATAGGAATGATATTGGATCAATCTATTGATCATCAGGTCCACTGGTAGGCCCATGATGGTAAGCTCCATTAATAGTAGACTGTTTCTTCCTCTACCTCCAAGCCTTCTTAAGACACCTCCAAAAATTTCAAAAATTCCAACACTACCCTTTTAGTTCCGGAATATGTATTTGGGGTGAGAATATATTACGAAACAACTTATTCCCGAATATGTTAGTTGAGTTTTGGAACTGAGCATTCTGCAAGTCAATAGGAGTGTTCCGAAATGAATTGTTTCGGAATGGATTTGGGAGAGTGAGAATGTGTTACGAAACAATTCGTTCTGGAATTTGTTGATTGAGTTCCAAAACTTGTTGATTGAGTTTCGGAACTAGACATTCTGCAAGTCAATGTTACGGAATTAGCTGTTCCAAAATAGATTTCCATTATATTATTATTTTGGAACAGGATGTTCCGTAACTCAAAGAACCTGTTCCAAAAATTAATATATAGTTCTGAAACAGATCCTTTCAGAACAGGTTTTTTGAATTACGAAACACCCTATTTCAAAACAATAATTTTTAGAATTGGAGATGCAGGAGCATTTTCATCTTTATACTATTATTTTAAGGACAATTTAGACAATTTTAAAAATTTTGAGAGTGTATGAAGAAAGACTTAAAAGTACATGAACAAACAATCTTAATAATATAAACTTATAAGGTGATCACCTCAATTAAAAAAATACTCTAAAACCAACTTCTCACAAATCATTCTCAACCTAATACACTCTACAAATTTAAGTCACTAATAACATTTACTTCTATCACAAAAAAAATGGCTTCTACAAATTTAAGTCACTAATAACATTTACTTCTATCACGAAAAAAATGGCTTGAAATGTAAAAAATGACTTGAAAATGACTTCCAGTTCATTCTCTATCTACAATAGAATAAGCATAATAAATTTCCTTTATGATAATAAAATATTTATAAAATCTTTACTTTATTTAACTTTATTTCTAAATCCATGATACATATATATAAATTAAATGAAGATTAAGTAATGATAAGTATTAAAATTTAAAAGAAGTCTTCAACTATATATATATATATATATATATATATATTATTTATAAAAATTAAATACGAATACGCATAGCTGTATATGGGTCGTATCCCGGTTGTATATATAATACATATATACGTGGCAGGTTACTATTGACTTCCGTCACCCAAACGTGTATTTCATTTTAGAGTGTGTATCGTTATTCAAAAAGGTGTTAGGTTTTGATTTATGCCAAGAAAGTATCTGCGCTTCCATAACTCGACTTTTTCGCCAAATCATACAGAAGAATACAAAAAAAGGTAATAAAATAAACACAAGTATTCTAGAACGTAGATACGAGAGCAATTTAGATCTTCTATTTTTGTATGCTATAAGAGAAATAAATATCTGCTTCAATAACTCAAATTTGAGCCATATAAAACAGTGGAAGAAGTCCAAATATAATAAAAGCATCTTACAATTACAATTTAGTTATTGAAAGTTATTTAGGTTAACTATGAACACTAAAAAAGTTTGACATGAAATTTTGTTAGCTTCCACAAATAGTAATGCTACCATACCAACTCTTTCAGTGATGTTAGCACAATCTGGTATTGTTCTTGGTGGAGTTTCAACATGTGGCTCTGCGTTCAAACACTGTTATCTGTTGCTTGCTGCTACGTACGTTATCCTAGTCATGGTTTCTCCATCCTCAACATGTTCGTCGTTTTCTGTTCAAAATTTACCATTAATCTAAAACATTCCGTATGAGTCAGTGATTTGTGGAAACCTAGTTCTTGTCTATTTCCTAACTAGGCATGTGTTGTGTTTTTGGAAGAACACATGCACATTCCGTTTCGCTCTTCTCTTCCGTAACCAAGACCTGCTCCTTCTCTATTTTCCCTAGTCATAAATAATGTCCCTCAAGTAGATATAACTCCCCTCTGACATTTTCTTTTTCAATTTCATCCACTTTTTTGACTCCTTCCTTTTTCATTCTTCAACGACACATTGGAAGACAATTATTCATTAAAAACTAATATAATTCTTTTTTTACTATAGATAATTTAATAAATTGTCAAATATAGTTTTTTTAATATATAACTTTTACGGGTGTCTGACTGCACAATGCATAGCTGCAAAAACTAATTCATTTAAGAAAATTTTCAATTTTTGGCAAACTACTAGTCACTTTTTTTAATATATACACACACACATTAAGTTCTGCATAGTGTCTTTTTCGTGGAAAATAAGAATTATTAATGTTATAAAATTGTTGTGATCATAAAAAATAAAGTGAATAAAATATTAAGTTGATTATTTATTAAAACTAAAACTGAGAAGGCTAAAGTTGAAAATCGATAAAGGTATACCGACAAAGTGTCTGAATTTTCTTATTTGGGTCCACCATAGTTATGTGCATTTTATCAAACAACCATCTCCACTATGATATATATATATATATGTGTGTGTATCTGAATATTTTTTCCTCACCAGTAACATAATGCATTGTTGAAAGTGTACACAAACTGCTATTGATTTTTTTATAGATTTATAAAAGTATGCATACAAATTGTCGTGGTTGAATCTTTGACTTCAACCTATTTCGTGGAACACAAAAGTACGTAAGATTGGGGAGAAACATATATATCAATGGGAAAGATAGAATCTTACCAGAAGCTAAGTTTCCTATAAAATTTCATATGATGAGACTTGCAGGTAACACTACAAGAATATAATAGATTAACCACTGCAATATAAGGTCGGCTTTCAATGAAATATTATTAAAATCAGTCAAATCAATGTTAAAAAATGTAAAATTAATTATAAAAAAATAAGTCAACTAACACGACCTTAAATTGAAACTAAGTGAGATTAAACTAGATAATTATTACACATTCATTTATGTTGGAACACAAAAGTGGATACAAAATAAATTAATTTGTAATAATAGACAAAAACCACAATTTAAAATAATAATTTAAATAAATACAAAAAAGTAAGCTTAAGCAAATAAAAAAATAATATTTTACTTAAATGACTTTCCTTCTATCTCATTTATTTATGTTTTCTTCTGTTTTTCTTTATTTTTTTTTTGTTTCTCTACTTTCTCTCCTTTTTAAATCACTTCACAAAAAATAATAAAGGCTAAATCACTTTTTTCTTTATCTCCCGTTCCCTTTTCTCATTCCTTTTTTTTTTTCCTTTCTAGATCACTTTCGGTGTTTTTCTCTTTTCTTTTATTTTTAAATTACATCTAATAAATAATTAAATCTTATTAAATCAAACATTATGACAGCTATTATTAGGTTTAAGATTGGATCTTCATTAAGTTGGTAAGTAATTTTAGAATTTTTACATGTTGTTTGTATTGCTTATTTTTATTAAAAAATCTTAATAAGTATAGAAAATATTTGAAATCGAGTTATCTTGAGGAGACATAATAGTTTCTGTTTGGTCAAGGTTCTTGGGTGGAGCTGAAACCCTTGGCCATCATTTTTTTAAAGGTGAGTTTTGTGATGTGTTTTTTTTTTTATTATTTTAGTGATTTTCTTTTTTTTTAAAAAAAAATTGTTAGTGTTGTTTGGGATTGGATTCCACGGTTGAGTTTAATGAATATTATTTCAGTTAGAGTATATTCTTGTAGATTAGATCTAACTTTATTTCCTCTTATTTCTCTCAAATATCATGTTTTGAAATTTACTAAGATATTTGTTAAAATTGATTTTCTACTTATCAGTAGCATACATTATAATTTGAATAAATTTGATTATTTTGATTATGAATAGTGATTGTGCTTTGCATTTCTAATTTTTTTCATTGGCTTATAATAGTGATTATTGAAAAATAAATAATGAGTATTTTATTCTATTTTTGCGTTGACGTTATTCAAGAAGTATGAACGGGTTATACTTTTGTCCAAAAGTTGTTAATGAAATTATTTTAAGACATACAAATGCACCACTCCTTAATAAGATTCTCTAAAAGAAACTAATTTAAATAGAATATCAATCAATGAGTTAAGTATTTCTTAATTAAGTATTTTTAAACTCCCAAAATATCAGAAATAGAACCCCGAGTTAATTTTCTAGGTTCTTTGATTGTGCAATAAGTTGACTATGCTGCCCTTAACTTTGGGTTAGCTAAACCTACAACTGCCACTACTGTCCATGTTGTTGATAAGAAAATGATTAAGAAATATTAGTATAATTAAAAAACAACACTAAAGTTTTTTTTTCTTGCAATAAAAGAATTTAAATAAAATTCGTCCGTGTAGATTAAACCTACATGAGTAACATATCACTAAAAGCTAACACTAAATTGTATATCTCCTACTTATGTAACGTAAACTTTTTTTGTCAACTAAAAAATGATTTTATCAACGAAAAAAATATATTAATCATGCTTTAACATGAACTTCCTTTATTTTACTTTTAATCCTTTTCAGTTGACACTAAATACATATTTTCTTTAAGTGTTAATATATATTATACAAAATTTATTTCTCAGAGTTGTTCTAATAAATTATACTTTAATGAGTGCACATTTAACAAATTTGATGATAATATTACAAAATAATTTCTTAATTGTGCTATATATTAAATTTTAAATAAATTAGACTTTTAAAACCGTACAATTTTATAGATAATAATTTACTTATATTTTGATTGAAACGTAGTTGACGAGTTATCAACAAAGATTAAAAATATAAAAAAAAATCTGTAAATTTAATCTATTTACTAATAAATCTTGATTTACTAATAAAAATATTCATAAAATTTAATATTCTTATAAATTACTTTTAGAAATAATTATTTTATTTATAATGATATTATATGTATAGCTTTATTTAAATATATTTTAAAATTAAATTTCATTTGAATATTCACACACACACACACACACACATATATATATATATATATATATATATATATATATATATATATATATATATATATAATATCCATAAATACCCACGTGCATAATAAGTTTTTTTAATAAAACAAACTTCTACTTGGACTATTTTTTAAACAGACCAAGTTGAAAATAAATAGGTTAAATATGAGTTCGATGATAATGATACAAAGATACCAACCAGACTCATGACAAAGTGACTTGCTTCGATCAATAAATTTTTCTTTTTAAAAAAATATTTTATATATATATATAAAGTTCATACTCGTAAATATAAATAAAGAAGATAAACTCTTACTTCACCCTTTATTACCCTAATACGATGGGAAATAAGAAATTGTCATATCAAAGAATTGTGAATTATTCAAGATTGATCTAAGCATAATATTAATTTAACCCATACTTCAACCCTCTTATTAAATAAAATACTTATTATTAGCACCAATCCAAAATTTATTTGAAAAAAATAAGGTTCGTTGGAGGAAAAATCATTTTTTTTTCGTAAGCCTTGGATTTGTCTGCTACTCCTTCTTTAAAAAATTAAATAGTCATTCATTTCAATAAATAAGAAACTAGATAGGCATTTTTTTAAACTGCAAGTGTTTTACATTTTTCTCCATATTCTAGATTGTTCCTCGTCAAGTGTAAATTATTGTACTAACCAATTGTTGACCACAATCAACTCGTTACGACACTTTAACTACTTAGCTAAAAAAAGTTATAATAATATTATTGAACTTAATTAAATTTTAACTGTTTTGGATAATTTTTATTGAATCTCTATTAATTTATTTATCTATTTAATATTTAATTTTTTAAAAGTCTTTGTTATTTAATTTTTTTGTTAATTGTTATTTAATTTTTACGAAGACAAACAAGTAAAATATAAGACAAAATAATAGTATATTACCCAATTTATAAAAAAATTAAAAAAATGAAAATATAAATATTTTAAGTAATTAATAAAATAATAAAATTTAATAAAAAAATCAATTAAAATATTCAAATTTATGACACTTAAAATTTAATTAAACTTTTTAATTAAGTGATAACGTAATTTTGTTATCCGAAATACTTATAAATAAAACTCTATTCACGTTTTAACTATTTTCATACAAATAAAAGAAAGACCATTAAATGGCCATCCTAAATTGACAAGTTCATCAAATCTATATAAATACATCAGTCATAAATTAATTTAGTTTATTTAGTTTTGGTAGTTAATCCCCTTCAACTAACATTATATATTTCATAAGTTTTCTTAATATAAAATGTCCACTTGTGAAGCAAAACAATATATCCGTTTGTCTCTGACAGAAATAAGAGTATCCACCACACGTGCTTATAATACCTCTCCCCTCCCAAATTGACATTTTTAAATACGATGATAGTTATAACAAATATTAAATATTAAAATTATATTAATTTAGTCATTTTTTGAAATTGAAACCGAAAAATATTTTTTTTATCTTTTAAGGAACGTGTGACACAGATAGTGGCTTACCTTTCTTGATTTTTATAAACTATGATTACCATATTTACAAATTAATTTGTATATAAACTATTTTAACTTATGAAAAAAATTAATTTCATTTTTTTATTTCATAATTTGCGAATAAGTTATTTTTTAGAAAATGTAGTCTAATATGAATAAGATAAAATACACATGTGCTACAAAGTAATTACTAATAATTTCAATCTTACTAATAGGTGTCTCAAGACCTCGTATAATTAAAGAATTTCTAGTATACTTTATGAACTGTTTTTAAATAAATTTTATATTCTATTTATTAGTGTGATAAATATTGTTGATATTTTTTATTTTTAACTTCTTAAATAATATCTTTAAGACATTAATTAACGTTTGTCATATTAATGAAATCTTACATTTATTAGATTACATTTAGAGTTTTTTTCCTTTCAAGAGATTTGACTTTAGTAAAATATTTATAAAATAATTTTCTCTTTTCATTTTTATATCACGGTAAACACATATATAGACTAAAAACTAATTAAAGAACACAGTAAACACACACATATATAATTAAAGATTAAGTAAAAATATTATAAATAAAAAATAATCAGTATTATTTTGAACTTTGAAAATGATATTAAATAGAAAGCAGAATATTTAAAAATGTCACGTGTAAAAAAAAATACAATGTCATTAAATATAAGTTGTTCCTTTATAACGGTCCTTTAAAGGGTTATTTTATCACTTAAACTAAAGAAAGGTTTAATTGTTTTGTTTTTATATTTTTCATGCTATTATAAGTAAGTTTCTTATTATATCTTTTTTACTTTTTTTATTTTAGTATATATTTACGAGTCACTATATTTTCTCTTCATATTATTTTTTTCAACATTAATTAAATTAAGGGTATAATTGAAAAAAAATACATGTTATCTTAAAATTAAGAAAGTAACAAATAAAAAGGAACATTTTCTTTTGCTAGACATCAATAATTAATAAAGAGTGGGAAAGTAAGTACAGTGTTTAATCTTATGAATATCTTTAAAATAAAATTAATACGATGTCATCAATTAAAACTATTTAGTTAATTTTTTTGGCCTTTAAAATTATATATATTTTTCTTATGCGCAGAAGATACGCCAGTATTGTTTCTTAGATTAGATATTTATCCCAACAAATCGGAAGCATAAGATGAATTTTTATTAAATGGATCAATAAAAATATTTTTTTAAGCAAGTTTTTAACAAATCGAAATAAATTAATACTTTATTTTTATTTAATCCATTGTAATCGGAAATTAAAATTTATCTTTCATATATTTTCCCACCGTAAGTGAAATATAAACATGTTTTGAATACTTTATTTCTAATTTAGTGATATAATTTCTAGCACACTTTTTTTAATTAATTGATAATTTATTTCATTGACTTTTTTTTTTAATATCAAATACTAATAAAGAGGACTTCAGAATTCTTTTCAATTATAATTAGGTAGTAGAATTAAGTTTCATTAATTATTTTCACTTATATAGCGGAAAGATACCTTATGTTATGTATTTATCTTTTAAAATTAATACAATAAAATTAAGAAATATAATAATTTCTAATTCTAATAAAATACTCAGAAAGTTTTTATGTATTTTTTAATTAATTAATTAATTTTTTGTCAGTTCTATTTGACGATAAATATACATTTTATATTTTATAAATGTATAAATTATTTAAAATTGAGTAAAATAAAGATAATAAATAAACATTATTTGAATATATAAAATCTTAGATATAAAAAGGAATAGTTGGAATAGTAAATTTCTCAAAAAGCACGTGGTCAATAGATGAAAACGACGTCTTTTAATATTGCAGAATCCAATAGTTGAAACCAGAGACGTCACGCACACATCTTCTCGCCAGTGGTTTTAAATCATCACGGATCAATGTTATCAATTTTAGTCTAATCAGTGTCAGAAAAACTCAGTAACATAATCAAATCAGTTGAAATAGTAGATTACATTTCATGTTAAACGATAAAAAAACATAATTAAATGCTCTTTATCACACTCATATACAAACAATGATCACAGGATGTTTATGCAACGCTACTTATGGTCAAATTTGTCACACTACACTGTGAAGCCAATCAGTAGTTGATTACTTCCATATCCATATACTGTATACCATTTATAATCTATATCCAAAATACAAAACTTTAGATTCTATTTTTTTTTTGAATATAACATGTGACTCCTACTCTACAACGAAGTAAAGAAGCGTAAAAGAATGAAGAGTTGACCTATAATGCATAATGTCTCATCTTTTCTGTATATTTACTTTTAATTGTAATGGGAGTTGAACTTACATTTAGATTTTTATTAGATGAAATTGTTATATTTACATTTAGTTTAAATTGATGATGGTTATAAATTGTATTATACGGCTATCAAGAAGTATGACCGATATGTATCCTGGCCAATAAATAATCAAACTAATAAATGCTCAGACCCACGAGAATTTAGGACGACAAGTATCCAGACGATAAGTAACCAACACGACCATCAAAGAGTGGGCCCGACAACACCACTTATCAAGCTTCTAGTAATTCAACAACTACTCAAACTTGGGAGGCTTGTGTACTATACAACCACCAAGGAGTATGGTCGACAAGTACCTAGACCGACAGGTACCCAACCAACTCCAACAAACCAACATTCCCACTCCCCTTGCATCGGGAACGAGCATCTCATATCTGACAAAGAAACAAATTTCAATAAATGACGTTGTCATCACTTGGCAAAGAAGAGATCACACGCAGAGCAATGATAAGTACTAATTTTGAGTATTTTTATACAAGAATGAAGAAAATGATAGATTGGAAGATTCATGAAGAAAATAATTAAAAAGTTTAAAATAGAAAAAAAGCCACTTAACCTAGGCCCAAAACCAAGTTTAAAAGGAGATTTTAGGGTTTTGGGAGACATGAATACCTAGAGGACGGAGGCAGACGACTAGAATCAAGATTTTCTTCTTCTCTTGCAATCTTCCTTTCATTGGTTTGTAATGACTGCCATGGGTAGCTAAATCTTCATATATTGGGATTGAATGTAATCTTTTTGAAACTCATTTGTATTTTGGGATCTTGATTTATAATATTCAGTTTATATTCAGATTTGTTATTTTCATCTCATTCTTCATGCTTGATTTTATATTATCTATAGAATCTTGTTTTTAATTCTTGAAAGCTATTGGAAAGTGATTTTGAGTTTATGACCTAGAGGAAAATATGCAGTAATTTGGGATTCTAGGAATAAGTTTCGATTTACTAAATGAAATACATCGTTTCTTAATGATGGGTAACTGATTAGATAGTCGAGGAATCTGCATTTGAGAAGTTTCCTTATGAATTTCATATTTGAGGAATCAATTTGAGTGATTTTTATATGTGCATCAAGTTTGAATAGTTACAGTCATTATATTTCATGATTTACCAAAGTTACAAATGAGTGAGATAGATGAGTTCAATCCTAAGATGTTTCCCCAATTATTTCAAAATATTCTTATTGCTTATTAATTTGTTTCTTAAATTGCATGTTTGTAGTACTTGTTAGTCAAACCATACCTCCCATTAAAACTGAATTTGCTTTTATTGAGTAGTGACATTGAAATTCTAAAACAGAACTGTTCCCTGAGAAATCGACATTTTTACTTAACTCACTATATTACTTGTGACTCGGTACACTTGCTGAATAAAGTCTTAACAAGCAACAATCATATCCTATACAGAAGATACTGCACGTCTTTCCTCTAACACATAGCATAGGGCAACAATCATACCCTATGTAGAAGAGAATGCACGTCTTCCATCTGACACATAGAGTAGAACAACAACCTACCTTATGCAGAAGAGATTGCACGTCTTCCTCCAACATATAGGACAGAACAACCATCATATCTCTGACAAAATAGACTATACGTCTTTCTCATGGCACAAAACAAAGGGAGAGTGACCATGTATGACAATATAAATAACGAACAATGAGCAAAGCTAGGAGATTGTTTTTGAAATTTACCCCAATTCATATTATATACTTCTGCTAATCAAAATACCAACGAGAGTGCTAGATACTTTTGACAAATATCTTCCCTTCACCCCAGCTACCAGAGATTAGAGCTTCATAGAGAAATCAACACAGTTGACACTTTGAAGTTTTATTCTCAACTTCAAGGCTCCACAAGAATATATTGTTCTTGGCTTTTAGGCTCTGGAAGAACATAAATCATTTATATTGATATTATGGGAAAATTAAGAGAAAAAACACAAATAGATTCTAAACATAATAAAACATGAACCAAATTTGTAAAATTATTAACCTCACTTTTAATCCAAAATGTTAAGATATTAATTTTATGAAGTTTGTTTTTTATATATTACTTAATTTACGTCACACTTGAAATTTGAAGTTATAACAATGGGAAAAATTACAAAGTTTTAAAAAATTACTAAATCAAATGAGTATACTTTGCCACTCCACTTTCATGAACAATAATGTTAAAATAGAATTTTTCAAAAAGAAAAATAATGAATTTTGAAGAAGAGTTCGTAAGTAGTAAAATAGAATTACGTATTCGTAGGGATACAAGAAAAACGGTACATTGATGGTGACCTAAGAAAGAAGAAGGATAAAATAAGTGCTTCTAAAGAAGCATCGAGGGGAATAGGAGGCTTTGAATCTCAACAACTATGCACCCTCGTCAACCAACGCGCCCAAACACCAAAATAATTGTCCACATGCAAATTTTGATTTTTGTATAAGTCCCCCCCATTTTTGACTTCTCTCCCCCTTCACGCGTTATTTTGCCTTTTTACATCACTCCCCACTTCCTCTCTCTCTTTATCTCTCCCTATATATATATATTTCCCAAACACTACTTTCGTTTCTCAAAGCAACTTCATCAACCCCTCCCATTCCAATACGTTAGTACAAACAAACACAAGTAAGCCCTTTTGAACTGGTTTTGTTCGGTCAGAATAGCAGGGTTAACTGAATAGGTTCTAAGGTGATGGAGATTGAAGAACAGCAAATAGAGTCATGGTCGGAGGCGGGGAGCACGGGGAGCAGGAGCACGCGAGTGGGCTTCAGCGGGCCCATGAGCGGCCCATTGGTCTCCAACAAGAAGAGCAGCAAGAAGAGCGCCAGGTTCAAGGACGACGAGGAGCTCGTGGAGATAACTCTCGACGTTCGCGACGATGTCGTTTCGGTTCAAAACATCCGGGGCGGGGACCCCGAGACGGCACTCCTCGCCTCCCGCCTCGAGAAGCGGCCCTCCTCCCTGTCGGTGCGGCTCCGACAGGTGTCGCAGGAGCTCAAGCGCATGACCTCGTCCAAGAAGTTCGACAGGGTCGATAGGTCCAAGTCCGGTGCCGCTCGTGCTCTCCGAGGTTTCAAGTTCATGACCAAAAACGTCGGAACCGAAGGTTGGTCGCAGGTGGAGAAGCGCTTTCTTGACTTGGCCGTTGAGGGCAAATTGCCCAAAACGCGCTTCGGTCAGTGCATTGGTACGTCTTCTTTCTCTCATCTCTTACTTTCGCAATTATTTTCCTTATTATTATATGAAAAAAACCAATCATACGTGCTCACCATGTGAAAAAGTTGCCTTTGCACGCTATACGACAACCCACTCTTGTCGTTTTATTCACCCTTTATTAACATTTTTTGTACTAGATCATGAATATGAAACCTTTAGTGGGATTTAGTAATTCAGAATGTTATAAAAGATTGTTGAATAAAGAATGTCAGTGCCACAGCCACTCTTATAGACTATAGTTTCTTCGGAGGGATTGGTCATTGTATAATATTTCTCCTTCATTTTTACACACATGCATGCATCTACAAGTTTTATTGTTTTTTATATAAGTCGCTTTATAAAATAATGTATTTTTTAAGTTTATCCCTCTACTTACACCATGTTTAATTATTTAGTTTACAGAACGATAATTGAAGTAATATAAAAATGTTTTTTATAAATTGAATATTATTAGCAAATTTTAATAATTTTTGAAAGCCTTACAAATGAATAAAAAATAAATGGAAAAAAGTAAAAAATAATAAAAAAGTTTTACTCCAGTATTGAAGTTGTGGGGGAATTTTGGACAAAAATGATGTGTAGGTATGAACGAATCGAAGGAGTTTGCTGGGGAATTATTTGACGCATTATCTCGTCGTCGCGGCATAACATCAGCTTCCATAACAAAAGATGAGTTGCGTGAATTTTGGGAACAAATTACTGACCAGAGCTTTGATTCAAGGCTCCAGACCTTCTTTGATATGTAAGCTTTCATTTCCTCACTGTTTTTTTCGTTAGAAATTCTCATATGCTTAATCATTGAGAGAAAAAAAAAAAAAACAACGCCGCATTTCATGCATTTGCATATGGAACATGCGTCATAATGCAGTTATTGACTCCATCATATGATCATTTCAAACCAATATGAAGGAGACTTTTTTTAAATAATTGAAGTGTCATTTTTTGTAATTAATGCTGCTGCGTAGTTGAAGTAAGAATGAACAATTTGATTATTGAAAAAAGTTTTGAGGTTAATTATATTTCTTCATGACACAATTAGTCATTTTAAGGTTAATTATCCATTTTTTTTTGTTACAAAAATGTCTTATATAGTCAAAAAGATAAACATGGACACAATTTTTCCTTTGAGCATTTGTTTAACAATTTTTTTATTTTTTTATTTTTATCTAATCTAGAAGTGTTTCTACACTTTTTTTAGTGTGGAGTTATAGTTTCACGAAGAGGTGAATCATGGAACCCTTCACGACAACTAAATTCTTCGAGAATGTCAAATCGTTATATGAGCTATAGGCTAAAATAATGAGTTGTTTGATATAGTGACTTTTTAAACACTTTTAGGAAAAAAAAATATTCGTTTATTCTTTAAGGATGTGGGTTGTTTTATTCGTTGTTCAAACCTAAACATGTTTTGTTAAGGATTAGGTGTGGAATGGGTAGGGTAGAAAGTAAGAAGAAATCAGCATATTAAATAACAATAGAATATACTAAAGGAAAATAAAATAAAAAAAAGAATTAATCAAAGTTTGGCATGCATACTTCTAAAAGAAGGAAAAATCGGGGGAAAAGAAAATCAAAGCTTTGCTCTTTAAAGAAAAAGAACGAGTCAACGGATGGTTGGGTTGACTGTTGAAAAATCTGTGTGAAATTAGCAGCAGCTATTTGAGAAACATTATGTGTACGTATTATACATATCCAAGTAAAAAGAAAAACGAAAAACAAAACAACTATTACTTCAATGTCAACATTATTGAATTTTGATTGGACCTTCACCCATTTCCTGCCAATTGTCGCTAAATAATTTTAATTCATGTCAGGGTGGACAAGAATGCCGACGGAAGAATCACCCAAGAAGAAGTTCAAGAGGTGAGCTTTTACTGTGATAAAAATAATTAAAAAAATTTGTTCTCTCATTTTGTCACTAAATGAAGTGGTAAAACATTTTTTTAATAAACTAAGGGTGATTTTACAAGAAACTTGTGGAAATGTGAACATTCTTGTGTGACTGATTTTACAGATTATCGCCTTAAGCGCTTCGGCTAATAAGCTGTCAAAACTACAAGAACGTTCAGATGAATATGCAGCTCTTATCATGGAGGAGTTGGATCCAGACAACCTTGGATACATTGAGGTTTGTATTCTATCAAATTGCCGAAAACTAAGAATTCACTCGAAATTGACTTAATTGAAACATGTGATGTTTGTTTTTGGTTGCAGCTACACAACTTGGAAATGCTTCTTTTGCAAGCACCAGCACAATCAACTCACATAACCACGGATAGTCGTGTGATGAGTCAAATGCTGAGCCAGAAACTGGTCCCAACCAAAGAGTACAACCCTATAAAGCGTGGCCTCCGGGCACTGGCTTACTTTGTTGAGGACAATTGGAAGAGAATCTGGGTTATTGCTCTTTGGCTCGCAATTTGTGCTGCCCTTTTCACTTGGAAGTTCATCCAATACAAGCACCATGCCGGGTTCCAAGTCATGGGCTATTGTCTCACATCAGCCAAAGGTGCTGCTGAGACCCTCAAGTTCAACATGGCCTTAATCCTCTTACCCGTTTGCAGAAACACCATCACTTGGCTCAGAAGTAAGACCAAGTTAGGCATGGCTGTTCCCTTCGATGACAACATCAACTTTCACAAGGTACTACTAACATGCATGAATGGAAAAAACATAACTTTGTTTCCTAACTGATATGTCGCACACATTATCACAAAGTTTCGTTTTTATTTGCTAATAGTGGTTTTGATTTGACACAGGTGATAGCTTTTGGCATTGCAGTTGGGGTTGGGATACATGCAATTTGTCATTTAACATGTGACTTCCCAAGGATGTTACATGCAACAGATGAGGAATATGAGCCCATGAAGCCATATTTTGGAGAAGACAGGCCCGATGATTACTGGTGGTTCGTGAAAGGGACAGAGGGTTGGACCGGGATAACCATTGTGGTGCTTATGGCTATAGCCTACACTTTGGCTCAACCCTGGTTCCGACGAAACAGGCTGAACCTCCCCAAGCCTCTCAAAAAGCTCACTGGCTTCAATGCCTTTTGGTACTCTCACCATCTTTTTGTCATCGTCTATGGCCTTTTCATCGTCCACGGATACTACTTGTACCTCACCAAGAAATGGTACAAGAAAACGGTATGCACGCATGCATGCACTATTACCCTTAAGTTTGCTTCATATGAAATTTTGTTATTAATTCTGTCACAATTTATTTCCACAGACTTGGATGTATATTGCAATTCCTATGCTACTATACGCATGCGAGCGATTGCTTCGTGCTTTCAGGTCCGGCTACAAAAGTGTCAAAATTTTGAAGGTACAGTATTAATACCAAAGAATTCACCTTCTCACTTGAAGTTTTAATTAAATTCAATTTTGCTTTTTTCCTATTAATGATTATACACCAAAAATTTTAATGTTTTCTTTTTTAAAATTCAGGTGGCAGTGTACCCAGGAAATGTGTTGGCCTTACACGTGTCTAAACCACAAGGATTCAAGTACTCTAGTGGACAGTATATTTTCGTTAACTGCTCAGATGTCTCTCCATTTCAATGGTAATGAGCATTCCTTTTTTTAATTATAACTTTTTTACTATTTAAACTTGGAGAGTGGTGTTGACAAAGGTGACAATGTTGTTGTGTAGGCATCCTTTCTCTATTACATCAGCCCCAGGAGATGACTATGTAAGCGTTCACATTCGGACTTTGGGTGATTGGACATCACAGCTTAAGAATGTTTTTGCAAAGGTAAATTTTGCTCAAGACACAACCACTTTTCCTAAAAAATGTTGCATAATATAACTTACCTTGTTATTCCATTCATGTGATTGATGCAGGCATGTCAACCAGCAAGTGGTGACCAGAGTGGTCTTCTGCGAGCTGATATGTTACAAGGCAACAACATACCAAGGTAAGTTGAACTATAGGCAATGATTTTACTACTGAAAACACCAAAACTGATTCATAGTTTACTGATAGTAGTGAAATTGAAATTATTTTTGTAGGATGCCGAAGCTTTTGATTGATGGTCCTTATGGAGCTCCAGCACAAGACTACAAAGACTACGAAGTAATCCTTCTAGTGGGTCTAGGAATTGGAGCCACCCCTTTGATTAGTATCCTCAAGGACGTACTAAACAACATGAAACAACAGAAAGACTTGGAAGAAGGGATGGTAGAAAGTGGAGTTAAGAACAACAAGAGGAAACCTTTTGCCACCAACAGGGCTTATTTCTACTGGGTTACTCGTGAGCAAGGTTCCTTCGAATGGTTCAAGGGTGTGATGGATGATGTGGCAGAGTATGACAAGGATGGAATAATCGAGCTTCACAACTATTGCACAAGTGTGTATGAGGAAGGAGATGCTCGATCTGCTTTGATCACCATGCTTCAATCTCTCCACCATGCCAAAAGTGGTGTGGATATTGTTTCAGGGACAAGGGTCAAGACACATTTTGCTAGACCAAATTGGCGCAGTGTTTTTAAACATACTGCACTCAAACACCCTGGAAAAAGAGTTGGTAAGTACTATTGTTGCTCAAGTTCAATTTTTCCAATTCAATTTGTATGATCATAGCTCATTTTGAATACAATTCGATTATTTTCAGGTGTCTTCTACTGTGGGGCGCACACATTGGTTGGAGAACTTAAGAGGCTTTCTCTTGACTTTTCCAGAAAAACCAACACTAAGTTCGATTTTCATAAAGAGAACTTCTAAATTCTTTTTATCATAATTCGTTATTTTTTTTAACTGTAATAACGTGTGTAGTTAAGGGAAATATACTAGTTATATATAGTTTGCGGGGTTTTCTTTGTACTAGGTAGATAAGCAGCTAGCTGCAGTGGATTGGAGTTTAGACATACATGTATAAAAGAAATTGTATCATTTTGATGTGAAATGAAACGATGAAGTTGTTAATAATTAAGCATACCATGGAAGAACTCATTAGATGATTATCGTAACAAGTCACAAATTGTTTGATTGTTCAAGCTAACATGTTTCACCAACTTTTCTTCCAGTAAAAGTCTTGTACTACTAGATAACTCCATTTCAACAGTTTACACCTTCGACGAAGACTCAACAACTAGTAATTAAGATTATAGCTTAATTATGTAATTAACAAATATTATACAATAAACAACCTATAAACCATGATTGTGAAGACACTAAAACCTACATGAATAAACTATATTCGTTCGTACATTAATGATAAAAGTTAATGAATCTTTACAAATCCTATTTCTACACTTTTCAGAAACACCTTTGAGAAACACCTAATAATTAAGATTATAATTCAATTATGTAATTAACAAATATTACACAATAAACAACTTATAAACCACAATTATGAAATTAAAGTCAACATGAATCAATTATATTTGTTCGTAGAAGTAGGAGCCTAACACAATTAATGGTAAAAGCTAATAAATCTTTCATTGTTGTTATATACTCTCTTCGTATTGACCGAGAATTGAATTGAGTGTAGAATGAAATTGCAGGTACCTTTATCGAGATTGAGACCTGGAGATCAAAGAGCCCCATGTGTGTTCATGGAGCGTTTCGGACAAGTCGGCCTCAACATTCGATACCTAAGTCCTGAAGTTGCGATGCACCACATGGTCACAATGTTCAAGCTGGGAACCCTTCTCGGGCAGCCTTTACGAAAAACCAGCAACAAACCTAGACGAATTACGACCAAGAGCCATCAAGTTCATGCAACTTGAGGAACTAAAGAAGTTTTGCAATAAGGTAAGAACTCTTGACGATTGTGTAGATAGGAGGGAGCTCAAGAAGGACTGGCACAAGCCACCTCTCCCTCCATGAAGACCAAAAGAATTTTCTCGACCCCATTGTTTTGCAACATACATACCACTGAATGTTGATCGAGTATGGGTCTTGGAAGAGGCTTTGAATGCCGAGTTAATCTCGACACCCGAGAAGACTAATATGCCAACAAACACTAATGAAATTAAATAATGTCGTTACCACAAAAACTATGGACACACAATAGAAGATTGCATGACTCTAAAGAATAAATAGAGGAGTTTATGTAGGTTGAGCACCTTTGTCGATTTGTTAAAAGGGACAGTGACGGAGAACTCCTACGACGCTCAAGGACGAAACATAACCAAGAAGGTTAGAGAGGGAGCGTAACACAATGTGAAGGTAGTCGTGAACGTGACCAAGATGTACCCCTAAGGGGAACTATCATCCAGAAAAAGGCATCTGAGAGCATTTTTAGTCTATCAACACAGTGGTTAGGAAACCAAGCAGAAGTATGTCAACTATACGTTTCACTGACGATGACTTTCAAGCCATTGATGCTAACCGTGATGATTTCTGGTTATCATTATCAAGGTGGCAAACTTTGTAGTGTTGAATACCTTAGTGGACCAAGGGAGCACGATGGACATTTGGTATTGAAAGACCTTCGAAAGGTTGGGGTTGTCACATGACACCATCATGCCTTACGACAAAAAAATTGTCAGCTTCTTAGGCGAGCGTGTTGATACCCCAAGAGTACATTAATCTATACACTAAGTTCAGAAAAGAGAGTAAAAGGTACAAGACTATCTTATCTAGGTCAGGTATATCATCATTGATGCCAACACCTCATACAACGTTTTTCACGATAAACCCTCACTGAATAAGCTTAGAGCAATAGTCTCAACCGCTTACCTCTTGTGGAGTTCTCTTCCAAAATAGGAGATATTATGACGATACATGTGAGTTAGAATGTAGCCTAGAAATGCTACGCCGCTAGCCTGAAACTAACTCCTAAAGCGCCCTACCAAGACTTGAGAGGTGTCGGGAGAAGTCGCATGGTCATGATGACTAACTTAGATCCTCGACTTAACGACAAGAAGAATGGAGCCAAAAGGGGACATTGTCCCTAAGTAGATGGGAATCAAGGGGCATGATACTCGTCTACAGTCCAACCTAACACATGAAGGCAAAGAGCTTGTAAGTTGTAACAAAGGTGCTATTGAAAAATTGAGACATATTCGCATGAACAGTCGCATACAAACCGGAAATAAACCCCCGAATCATCTCCCTCTAACTATTGTATGTAAAGAAGCAAGACTAGTAACGTAGAGAAACTGGAGACTCGAGGAAGAATGGAGGTTAGCTGCCGAGCAAGAGTTGAAAAACTTATTGCAAGCAAGCTTTATTTAGAAGGTGCAACATACAACCTGACTGGCTAACATAGTTCTTGTCAAGAAAGCAGTAGACAGTTGCAAATGTGCACAAATTATACTGACATCAACAAGGCATGCCCAAAATACACGTACCATTTACCAAGTATAAATCGACTCATGAATGAGGTCATTAGACTCATGCCCAAAATAACACGTCACAAATTGTTTGATTGTTCAAGCTAACATGTTTCACCAACTTTTTTTTCCAGTAAAAGTCTTGTACTACTGGATCACTCCATCTCAACAGTTTACACCTTCGACGAAGACTCAACACCTAGTAATTAAGATTATAGCTTAATTATGTAATTAACAAATATTATACAATAAACAACGTATAAACCACGATTGTGAAGATACTAAAACCTACATAAATAAACTATATTCGTTCGTACATTAATTATAAAAGTTAATGAATCTTTACAACTCTATTTCCACACTTTCAGAAACACCTTTGACATACACCTAATAATCAAGATTATAACTCAATTATGTAATTAACAAATATTACACAATAAACAACTTATAAACCACAATTATAAAGACATTAAAGCCTACATGGATCAACTATATTTGTTCGTACAGATAGGAGCCTAACACGATTAATGGTAAAAGCTAATAAATCTTTCATTATTGTTATATACTCCCTCCGTATTGACTGAGAACTGAACTGAGTGCAGAGTGAAATCGCAGGTACCTTTATCGAGATTGAGACTTGGAGATCAAAGAGCCCCATGTGTGTTCATGGAGTGTTTCGGACAAGTCGGCCTTAACATTCGATACCTAAGTCCTGAAGTTGCGATGCACCACATGGTCACAATGCTCAAGCTGGGGACCCTTCTCGGATAGCCTTTACGAAAAACTAACAACAAACCAAGACGAATTACGACCAAGAGCCATCAAGTTCATGCAACTTGAGAAACTAAAGGAGTTTCGCAATAAGGTAAGAACTCTTGACGATTGTGTAGATAGGAGGGAGCTCGAGAAGGACTGGCACAAGCCACCTCTCCCTCCGGGAAGACCAAAAGAGTTGTCTCGACCCCAATGTTTCGCAACATACATGTCATTGAATGCTGATCGAGTATGGGTCTTGGAAGAGGCTTTGAATGCCGAAGTTAATCTCGACACCCGAGAAGACTAATATGCCACCAAACACTAATGAAATTAAACAATGTCATTACCATAGAAACTATGGACACACAATAGAAGATTGCATGAGTCTAAAGAACAAATAGAGGAGTAGGTGCAAGTTGAGCACCTCTGCCAATTTGTTAAAAGGGACAGCGACGGAGAACCCCTACGGCGGTCAAGGACGAAACATAACCGAGAAGGTTAGAGAGGGAGTATAACACAACGTAAAGGTAGTCGTGACCATGACCAAGATGTACCTTTAAGGGGAACCATCATCCAGAAAAAGGCATCTGAGGGCATTACAGTCTATCAACATAGTGGTTAGGAAACCAAGCAGAAGTATGTCGACTATAATGACTTTCAAGTCGTTGATGCCAACTGTGATGATTTCATGGTTATCATTATCAAGGTGGCCAACTTTGTAGTGTTGAATACCTTAGTGGACCAAGAAAGCATGATGGACATTTGGTATTGAAAGACCTTTGAAAGGTTGGGGTTGTCACATGACACCATTATGCCTTACGACAAAAATATTGTCAGCTTCTTAGGTGAGTGTGTCGACACCCCAAGAGTACATCAACCTATACACTTAAGTTCGGAAATGAGAGTAAAAGGTACAAGACTATTTAGGTCAGGTACATCATCATTGATGCCAAAACCTCATACAACGTTTTTCACGATAAACCCTCACTGAATAAGCTTAAGTAATAGTTTCAACCGTTCACCTCTCGTGGAGTTCTCTTCTAAAATAAGAGACATTATGACGATACATGTGGGTTAGAATGTAGCCTGGAAGTGCTACGCCGCTAGCCTGGAACTAACTCCTAAAGCGCCCTACCAAGACTTGAGAGGTGTCGGGAGAAATCGCTTGGTCACGATGACTAACTTAGATCCTCGACTTGATGACAAGAAGAATGGAGCCAAAAGGGGACATTGTCCCTAGGTAGACGGGAATCAAGGGGCAAGATACCCGTCTACAGTCCAACCTATTGAAAAACTGAGACATATTCGCATGAACAGTCGCATACAAGCCGGAAATAAACCCCCAAATCATCTCCCTCTACCTGTTATATGTAAAGAAGCGAGACTAGTAACATACAAAAGCTGGAGACTCGAGGAAGAGTGAAGGTTAGCTGCTGAGCAAGAGGTGAAAAACTTATTGCAAGCAAGCTTTATTTAGAAGGTGCAACATACAACCTGACTGGCTAACATAGTTCTTGTCAATAAACCAATAGACAGTTGCGTACAAATTATACCGACTTCAACAAGGCATGCCCAAAATACGCGTACCCTTTACCAAGTATAAATTGACTCATGAACGAGGTCGTTAGACACAAACTATTGAGCTTCCTTGATGCCTACTCGGATAATAACCAGATCCTCATGTAAGAAGGAAACAAGGAGGAAAAGACCTTTCTTACCTAAAAGATGAATTTTTTTTAAGAAGTAATGCCTTTCGACCTAAAAAAATCAAGAAACATATCAAAGGTTGGTGGACCATGTATTCAAGGAACAAATTAGGAAAATCATGAAAGTAAATGTTGATGACATAATAGTCAAGTCTAAGACTACCGAACAACATGCAGCCAACTTGATTGAAGTCTTTAACCAGTTGTGGAAATACAATATGATACTTAATTTTGAAATATGTGTTTGGTGTCAAAGGTGGAAAATTCTTGGGCTTTATGCTTACCCACCACAACATTGAAGCAAAATTATATAAGTGTTAGGCGTTGATAACGATGCAAAGCCCTTAAAACCTCAAGTAAGTGTAAAGGTTTGTTAGTCGACTAACATCCATTTCCTATTTTCTATCAAGACTAGTTGATAAGATAAAGTTAATATTGAAACTAATGAAGAAGGCATAGAAGTTCCATTGGGGCAAAACATGTGAAGAAGCCTTCTTGATTGTGAGGACTTCGATCATGTCACCACCTATCTTTAGCAAACCGATGTTGGAACAACAATTACTCGTATACCTATTGGTGTCGGAAGATTTGTTAGCACAACCTTGGTGAAAGGCGGCATCGAGCATAGACCAGTGTATTTCGTTGGTCATGTGCTATATGATTATGAAACAAGGTAAAGAAAGTGACTTTGGCTCTCATCAACACTCTTATAAGACTTCGGCCATAGTTCTTAAGCCATGAGATTGTCATGAAAACCAACTGCCCAATAAGTAAAGTATTAAAAAAACCAGAGTTGGCTGGACGAATGATAGTATGGTCTATCAAGTTGTAAAAATTCAACATTAAGTATGAGCTTGGGGACCGATCAAGTCTCGATTCATGGCAAAATTTGTGTTCATGTTACAAGGAAAAGAAACCTACTCGAAAAAGTATGAACCCTGTATGTAGACGGATCCTCGAATCACAAGGGTAATGGTGCGAGGATCGTGCTAGCAGGCCCTGATTATATCAAAATTGAGCAATCCATGCACTTCGACTTCAAGACTGCAAATAACCATGCCAAATATAAATGCTCATAGTCAGACTATTTTTGACAAAAGTCAATTTTATCGTGATATTAAATGAATTCATTACTTTTTCTAGAACATTTGTTTTTCAATCCACGAGTGACTTATTACTTTTTCTAGAAGAATAGTTTTTTAATTTACAAATGGCTTGAAAACTAGACTAAACTATGGACATGTACATGTAATAGTCTAGAAACCATAAAGTAATTTATCTCAAATGATGTCTAATTGCAAGTGCATGTATATTGATGAAAATAATGACATATCTCCTATCTCATGAAAGTCACATTTCTTTCGGTTGTAAGTGACATCAATTACTATTAACAAAGGTTAGGTAGGGTAGGTCATACTCAAGGTATTTGAGTTGTTATGCTCTTAAGTATAAAGAATTCTATCTTGATTGTTGACTATAGCTTTTGGTCTAATGGTAAGCGTTCTATCTAATAATTGGTATCAAAGTCAAAATCAATTGATTTCCATTAAAAAATTGTGTAGAAAGATATTTTACAAATGACATTAACGGTTTTGTGACAGAGATAACATAAGTCACTTTTGAATCATAATGCTTATTAATTATAACTTTTCAACATGCATTTGATTCAATATTTTCTAGTAAAACCTTCTAATAAAACTTTATAAACATAGATTGGTTATGGAACAAGTGATTTAGATACATTGACCATGATTTATGTATATATTTATTTCAAAAAGACTTGTAAAAGAAACAATAATTCACCTTCAAAGGTTTCTAGGCTGATTAGGAAATTGACAAAAGAGAAAGGGTCAAGAGGCATCAAATGCTATATTGATAAGTATCCAGCACACAACCACATTCATATTAAGTTTCTAATTTTAATAACACTGAATTAAGAAGAAATTAATTTGTCACATAACAGTTCCGTGCTCCTGTCCTTATTTCTATTATGTTATTCTATTTCATTTCATTAAATTAAAAGCTTAACGTTTATATTAATATTATGTATTTTTAAATAATATTTATGCATTATTTTTTCTTAATAAAACTTACAATGATAATTTGCATAATATTTATCCAATAAAAATTTATATCAATTGCATAATGTTATAATAGATAGAAAAATGAAATTTTGTAATGTGAGATTACGTTTAAGCAAAGTTACTATAAGATAAAATAAGTTAGAGATATTGACAGTAATAATTAAAAAAAAAAATTATAATAAAGAAGAATCCAGAAAGAATAAAAGTGTAGACGGGATATATTGTTATAAATTATTAAAACAATAACAATAATAAGGAATTGGACCAAAAGTAAAATATATAAAATTAAAGATAGTAGAATAAATTTCTCTTTACTTCCAGAAGATCTAAGAATTTGCAAATAGCTCCCCTCTCTCACAGGTTCTTTGTTTTTTTTGTTAGTTCCTTAATTTATATATATTTGATGCCAAAGTATCAGAGCATCGTTTCCTTACTTTTTAAGCATTTCCACCAGTTTCAAAGCAACCTTCTGCAACACAACTCAAGCATCTCAATTAGTTTCCGTCTTCCCAATGGCTGCAACAGAAATAAGAGTTGAAGATGGTAGAGAAGCAGAAGAAGGTGTAGAACATCTCACGTGCAAGGTAGATCATTCGTTCTTCTCATTTTTTCTCTCATTATTTATCGACTCCACCAGATTCTAATCCTCTTCTTAACGCCTCTGTTTTCCAGAGCTGTGTGTTGAAAGTCTCCATTCATTGCCAAGGCTGCACAAGGAAAGTGAAGAAAATTCTACAAAGCATAGACGGTATCCATGTTTAAAACCTAACACATATCCTCATCAATTTCCTTAATAAAATCACTGTTGACGGTTTAATTAGTTTCTTATATTTCAATTTGATGAACGGTTGTTTGTTTTTCTGAAAGTCCAAGGTTGTCGTATCATTATCCTTAATTGCTCGAATTCCTCTTAGGTGTTTATTGCACATCGATTGATTTGAAGCAACAAAAGGTGGTGGTGAAGGGGAACGTGGACAGCGAGACTTTGATTAAGAAATTGAATGAAACAGGGAAACGAGCAGAGCTGTGGCCTGACCAACCCGAGCTGAAGAAGAAGAAGAAGAAAAAGAAAAAGAAGAAGAAGAAGGCGAACACAGAGAACAAAGAGAGACCGAGCGAGCAAGAAAGCAGCGAAGAAAGTAACCAAAGCGGCGACGAAAAGAACAACATCAACAACAAAAAGGAAGCTGTTAAGGTTGTTGTCCAAGACACGGGCAAAATCATGGAAGGTGGCAACATGATCAGAAGCAGCGAAGGGTTTTTCAGCGGTAACAGAATGGGTGAAGGAAGCGCAACCGGCTTAGCCGGTGTGCAGTTCCAAGAGCCGAGGATGGAGCTGAGGCAAGCGATGTCTCTGCCACCCGGTTACCAGTCATCGATGGGAGAGAAAAGGGTTACTATAAACCTCCCGGGAATTGACGATAACGGAGGAGCGAACGAGGGAGGGAAAATTTTGAAAGGCAAGGGGCAAAAAGGGAATGTTGTCATCAACGGTGAGGAGGGTGTTACTGTGGTCGAACACCCTGGTGGAGTCTGGAACCCGAACCAGAACCAGATGCCTGGTGGTCATGGGCTTGGGCCGCGCCCGGGCTTGGTTACTATTTTGGGCCCACCCAATGAGAGTCCCCCACGGCATCAGTTCCCACCGCACTATCATGCACCAGCATCTCCGGTGTATGGTGGAACCCACCACACAACAGCGTATCCCTCTGTCACCCGCTACGGTGCTGCGTATTATACGTCATCGCAACCGTATTCTTATTCTCACGTGTATCGGTGCGTTGGGTCCGAGTCAGACTCAGAAACTTATCCATCACCTCCACCACCACCCTCCTATTCCTTCGAATTGTTCAGCGATGAAAACCCCAATGCATGTTTTATCATGTGAGGGATAATGTCACAACAACTACCATAACTAACTTTAGTTAGTTAGTTAGTTAATTAGGTATGGGTTCTCTGTTACAGTTGGTTTATAATGTTAATGTCCGTACTGAGCGTTTGAGTTTCAATTCTCAAATCTCGTTTAGAGGACTATTATTCGTGATAATTATTGTTGGTGCGCGGAGATTAAATATAGATACGAATTAATTATGATTTTACATTGGTATTTGTGAATCAAACTTTTTGGGGAATTTTTTAAATCGGAATGGGATTGAAGTTGTTGAAGCCGCTGATAATGGCTTCTTTTAAATCCATGAAAAGCTTCCTTATTGCTTCGATTCCCCTTCAACTTGATTATGTGGACATTCCCTTATTATCTCTTAGCCAAACAGAATTTGCGCGAATTTATTCTTCTTCTTTCACGATCAAAAGTGGTGGAAATTTTAAAATTTAACTTCTTATCAACTATGATGTCATTGGCTTTACCTTTTACCCTCTTTTTTCCTGTTTGTTCTCCCTGTTTCCATTCCGATTGTGAAGATAGAGAAGGCCGATAGAACAATCTTATAGGTGAAAAGATTCACTAAGAATCGTAACACCAAAGCTTACAAACTTTAGCATTTGTCCAGCTAGCTTTCTCGCGGATTAAGGATTGTACACTTTATTTTCGATCGTATCTCACACTAAAAAATTTAGTTTGATTAGCCAAAAGTGATTTCTTTATGTTTGAAATACTCATTTAACTAGGTAAATGGACATAATGGTATTTGCTAGTCACATAGTGATAATAAAACCTCTTCCAGTTATCTTTCTATCCATTCCTATTGGTCCGATCAATATTCTGAGGAACCTGGTTCTTTCTGTGTATCTTTTTTCTTTGCTGAGTATTCCTTCTGTGTTCTATACAATTCCGAACTACCTTTATCTTCAAAAGCCTCCAGTTGAATTCACGCATTCAAACCCACAACAATCGTTGGCTTCAAAGATTTATCACAATATTTTGTATCGGCAAAATTATGATTTAACGCTCACTTTTTTCTTACATCTACTTCACAACCCCTTTTAATAATAAAATATTGTACTTAATTAATAAAAAAAATATAAATAATATTTTTAAATAAAATAATAATATTTGTGGTTGTAAAAGGAAAATATAAAACATGTTAAGTATCAAATAATTATAATGCTTCTTATTATATAGCATTGTTTATTTATGTGTTGGAATAATTATAATACTTTTAATTTTAATTGGAGGTTTATTATTTGAGGTTATAATAACCTTCCCTATGACATGTCTTTTTTAAGGTTTTCTCTTATAAGTATTTATGTTTTTCTAATAAACTTTTACTAATTTCCCACTTTATTTTTCACATTCTCTCTTTACTTTCCTTTTTTCATTAAAACTTTATTTTCTGTACAATTATTTTCCCTTTTTCCATCAGAGTTTATTTTTTTTTACAATCTTCTTTTCTTTTTTCTAGGTTACTAATTTCTTTTCCCACGTAACCCTAAAGTTATAAAATCGTTCAAGTAAACGAAACTTCATTTCTTAATATGATTTCTCTCTATTCGAAGCTCGAATCTTCCTTTTCAAAAGTGTAGTACTGGACGGTGTGGCACAGCGTGGTGCGCTGCGGAGTGTCATGGCTCGGTCCGGTGCAAATCGGCGACTTCACAGATCCGGTGACTTGGCCTTTCCTTGAGAATCCAACTCCACCTTCAAGTAGTCTCTCCTTTTGTTCTTCTTTCTCTATTTTGGGACACATGTTGAAACATTCAAATCACAAATTCATCATAACCTCTTACCAACCTCCTCCTTACATATGAGAAATTAATATTTATATACTAATGATCAGCATCAAAAGCCTGTCAGAAAATAACGAAGTTCACAAACTCACTAATTTATATATGCAATATCATTAGATAATTCTAGAGGAGATAGAAAACTTCTTTAAACCTCATAACAACTAATTCATATAGGAATATATTTTTTATACAACTTTCATTTATCAAAGTTCCCTTTCTCTTTTCCGTTTTATAGTACATAGGGTAGCAAAATCCTTTTATTTAGCAATTAATATCATTACACTAACAAATATTACAGCTTAATGTGATGCATTTCTTTTAAGCCAGTCAAATTTTTGAAAGATAAATGATGCAATAAATAGAGAAACATAATTATCTAACCATCGTTATCAAACATTTGAAATTACCTTGACCAGATGGTGATTATCATGGTTCCTTTTGGATTTTTTTCACTTCATAAGATCTTTTGGGTCCACCACTCTATCCAATTTATGTAATTTACTTAAATTATCAATTATTTTTTACCTCTGTTATTTCCTGCTAAAACCATAAAAAAAAATCAGCAAATCATTGTTATTATTTTTTATACAAACCATGCTTATTTGCGTCATATAGATGGATGCATATGGGAGGAAAAAATATTTGGGAGAGAACTTGTCAAATCCAAAAAGAAGCATCCATAATACCTAAGTTAGGGGAAGAACCTTACCTTTGTTTCCAACACATGGAGAAGCAATCACAGGGACTTCTAGCTTCACATTTTTTCGAACTTGCAAGGCTCAAATGTGGTTACCTGGAAAAGAGGCAAGTGGAGTTCAAATGTTGTTACTAAATCAGTTGTAATTTTTGTATTTTTTGTATGTAAATAAAACTTTACCAATTTAGGATTACATAAGAAAAAAAATATGTATGTAATGTGTTTTTACATATGAATTTAAATCTATACGTAAAAATCCTTACCTAACATTGATTTTATCTCTAGATTTTCATTTGTAAGTAATATATGTAAATAAATCAACATTTTTTTTGTAATGTCTTTTTCTGCAAACTCAATAATCATAGATCGAAATCATAACTCAACTTGCAAGGTAAACCATCTTCTTCTATCTTGGGAGAACAACGCTATTTTTTTATAAGAACAATTTTCTTACAAAACAACTCATGAAAATATGGTGATGGTAAACAAATTATTATTTTTTTTATTGATAGTTCACTCCCATTATTTGTGGTTGATCATTTGGAGGTTTTTATTAATTTAAGACTACAAGTATACAAAATAAAGAGTGGAATTTACCAAAACATATTATAATAAATCCTTAGATAACATAGGAGGAAATCATAAAGTTGAGCATACATTTCAAGAGGTGGAGATCACAAGATCACATGATCACCTTAATCACAAAATAAATACATTACAAAGTTAGGGGTTTGATCAAAAGCTTTCTAGGAGTTTGAGCATGTTTGAGTCTGTTTAAGACTCCAATCAATCTTTTGGGCCCAAGTTTAATCTTAAAGAGATCACTCTAGAGAATATAAAGCATCAAGGACATAAGACATCTATCTGTAAAATGTGTATAATGTAATTTAGGAATTTATTTTGGGCTTTGTATTATGGGTCAAGTCGTATAAGTCGTATAGGATTTTGGGTCTTGAGCCTTATAGACATGGATGTCCATGAGAGCCTTGAGTGCCAAGGCTATTCCTCTCTTTATGCCACATGGCAATCTCTCATTTGAGATGATTTTGAAGCTTGTGCCAAAAAGTTACTCATGCCACATGTTAACTTATGAATGGAGAGGATTTCTGAAGCTTTTGTCACAAGCTTGGATGTCTAGAGTAGTATAAATAAGAGTGTCAGGCTAATTTAATTTTTCAATTGGAATTAGTAATGAAAGGCTTCCAATTTGATACTTCTACTTCTTGAGTTCTTCTTGTGATAATCTCCTACATAGGTTATCTCTTATACTATCAATGGAATTGGTCTATGGAAAACTCATTTTAAAAATGACTTATGATAAATTTCATGTGCGACTTTAGTCAAATTTTGATTGTATAAGGCTATTTTCTATACTCCTTTTTAGTGTAGAGATTGATATAACATAAGTTTATTGTCGGAAGAAAAAATAATTAAAATTTATAATATATCATTATTGTCATATCTATCAACAAACTGATATTAACAATTTTGCATTAATTCTCATTTATTATAAAACCTTAGAACTTAAACTTGGAACTTAACAGTTTTATTCGGAGACAAATCAAAGTTTGTTGAACATTTAAATAAGTTAAAATTTCCAAGTTAAAGCAATACTTTTTAGCCTTTTTAGTATAATAAATTTGATCTTGTAAATTACAATTTTTCTTTTGTTGAAGAATATTTATTGAGTAGAAATAAGATCAAATAACATTATAAAAATGATATAAATATTTATTATATAAAAAGTTTGTCATATTAAACTAAACATAAACTCTCTTCCTAAAATATAAAGTATATCATATAAGTGGATATAAATATTATATTTCTTTAGATCAATATTTTGTTTTAAAGAATAAGAAACATCAAATATGAAATATATTGTCTTCATACATATAAACTATAAATACTCTTTACAATTCAGATTAATGGTTTAGGTTTTTGAAATGTAACTCTTAATTAGTTCTGTGGACTTTAAAAAATTAACCATTATTACTTAAAGAGTGCTTGCTGGATGATTTTGAAAAACAAAACACATTACAATTCATTTCACATTTTTAGGAAAAATAATTATTGCTCGGATAAATTAGCCAATTTTAATATCAGTTTACATTAATATATGGTGAGATAATATATTTTCTTTTGTAATTTTTTTTAAAGATAAATTTCAACTTCTTCCATATAGGTAATTTTAATGGACTTTCATTTAGTTTCACTTTTGTTTTTGTTTTTCTCTCCTTTATTCAATGGTTGAAGTGTTGCATGCAGATGACCGCGATATAGAAATAAAATAATTAAGTATATTATTTATTATATATTGTATTGAAGTTATGCTATAATAAAAAATAATTATATAAAATGAAGCATCTTAGATATTTATGATCTAATTATACTTATGTGAGTAGTTAGTTTTTTTAATCTATGGAAATGCTTTATTTTTTTTTACAATTATGTTTGTTTCTTTAATAGGTGTCTTTGTAATTTTATATTATAATTTTAAAATATGATTAAAGTTAAAATAAACAAATAATTTGTAGACACTAAATTGGAATTTCCTTTATAATACATTATTATAGATGTATAAAGTTCAACTATTAAAATTATTAAATCTTCTCAAGCTCATTTGACATATTTACTTTAATCACACAATATTTATATTTTTTTCATAATTTCACGATAATTAATTATAATAATAAAAAATATATCAAAGTCTGCGGATTATGGGCCTACCATCTTCCCATAGGATAAGTAATTAATACTGAAAATATTAATATAAAATCATGTAAAACTTTGGCGGTAGAGAGTTAAAAAAAAAAAAAAAAAAAATCAATATTTTTTATAAAAAAAAAAAAAAAAAAAAAAAA
>Ga0099825_1000643_pt1 | contig 38933 bp, 13 predicted proteins | sample SiratroredBW_FD_76838 | JGI IMG/M metagenome (GOLD analysis project Ga0099825, IMG submission 76838) | Root nodule microbial communities of legume samples collected from California, USA - Siratro red BW | ecosystem: Host-associated > Plants > Roots > Nodule | place: USA: California | collected...
TAAAAAAATAAAAACAAATAAAAATATATAAAATATAATATTTATTTTTGATAATCATTTTACACTCTCACATATAACACATATATATATATATATATATATATATATATATATATATATATATATATATATATATATATATATTGTTTCAAAATTGATCTTAATATAAAACCGAATTAAAAATATTACGCATATATGGACTAATTTAAAAATATTCTACATATATAGGAGCCGAATAAAAAATGTTCAAAGGTGGGAAAAATATTAATGGTAGCAAAAATTAAATTGGTAAAATTTGTATATATAAAAAGTACCTTAATAAATAAGTTTTTATTTATAACATCAGAATTGAAAATTTTTATATTTATCTAATTATATGTTAACTCAAAATTTGTCAGTTTACCTAGAGCATATCTCTCATTCATAGAAGTATTTAAACCTTAAGTCTTGTTTTTGTTTCACTAACAGCCAATGTTAGACGAAATATGCTCCAATTCAAAGGAAGAGAAATATTAAAACTCAGTTATGAATCCATTATATACATTCACCCAAACCTGAGCATTCATAAAAGAAAAAAGCTAAACTGTAAAGAGCACGTTTAAATGAAGAAAAGAAGACTCAATATGCGCATTTCTTTTCATTAGGTTGGCAAAAGATAGTTTAATTTTATTTTGGGTTGAAAATTCATTAGTTTAGCCAAAATTAGTTTATTTATCATTTAAAAAATTTGTGAAAGGAACTGTATATATAGTACGTTGTGTCTGCAAAAGTCAAACTCTCACTTTTTACATACTCCAACAATGCTTGGTATATAAAAAAACAACAGAGCTACCTAATTTTCATAATAAACAGGAAAAATTCATGTCTTTTGGGACATACAATGCCTATGAATACGTAATATTGTTAAGAGTTCAAGATTTATAGGTCTTTGTTTGTTTGATGATATATTGGTACAATTTATGATTTTGTAGAAAATAAACCATACCAAAGATGTTGATTTATTAATATATAATTAATAGATTGCATGTCTTACCTTTCATCATCCTACACAATTATTTTAAAACGAACTAACCTTCTACGTTAATGGAAAGATAGTCCTGTACACCTTTTTAACTACAAACATTTTTTGGGTACATACCTACTGGAAACTTTTTCATGTATAGACCTAAAATATAAAATGTGCAATTTTAAATATACTAGCGTTTTAAGTATAGAATAAATGCTTATTATTTAAATATATAAATTGCATTATAATATAATTTTTATTTATTAATATTTTTAAATATATAAGTTTAATTTAAAATAAGGAGGGAAAAAGATAGAAAATAAATAAAAAGTTAAGGAATATTCTTAAAGATATTTTCTCTGAAGAAAATTTTCAAATATGTTCTGATTGAAGAATAATTTTTTAAAATATTCTCTTTCAAAATATACTCTAATTTATATAAGAGGGTACATTGAAAATTTTGTTATCTAGTTCCAGATTATTATTCTCATTGACCTAAATAATATACATTATATACACTATTAGTTTGGAGAGTTTCAATTTTTAAAAATTTTCACAATTAAGAGTTTTAGGTGATAAAAATATATTACAAATTTGTAGGTGTCAAAAAATATTAATTAGTAAGACGGTTAACAAGATGTTTGAAAGTAGACAGTTATTTATTTTGGTATATCCTATTAAAATGAAGTGTTAATGTGGCTTCATTGAATCATTAAGTAGCATAGCATTTATTTTCCTTAGAGGTGAATGAGGGTGAGAAGTTAAAGTTAACACTTAACACCATTCTAAGATGATAATTAAATGCAAGTAAGAGAAGGCGAAACATAAGAAACATAAGTAAAAATGAAAGGGTTCATGAAAAGGGAAAATAATGAACATGGCTCTAAGTGACAGCGCCAAACCTTAAAGCGGTTATGGGTGCTTTTCAGAAACTATGTCTCTCACACAATTAAACCTAACTTGTCTGTTTTGCCCATCCAATGGCACGTGCCATCCATCCACTTTCTTTACCCTTCCCCATTTATCAACATCTCTCTCTTCTCCCTTTCTTACATCACTCCCCCTATTAATTTTCATGAATTAGTACCAACTCAAATACCCTCAATACCCTTACACCTTAAGGGCCTCTTCATCCCATCTGCAATAATTTTTTAGGGCTTTATTGTCATTCCAGCTCATAAAAAAGATGGGGTAGTTTGGATCATTGAGATGACTTTGTACTCACCTTATCTTTATTTTATTCCGTAGTTTGCGTTGGTTTCCAAAGGACGTATTCAAATGACAATAAAATCCAACATTTGGTCGTGCCATTGTGGACATTTCAAAATGCTGCCCCAAAAACCACTTAGTAAAATCTTCACAAAATATTTTCGCTCACAAGAAAAATATTCTAATTGTATATACTGAAACCTGAGTTTAGAGAAAAAAAATTGTTTAAATAATTTAAGATATATTTTGGAGTATAAAAAATTGAAAATTGAAGGTAATTTGTAAATGACATAAAACACCGTTAAATATAAGAAGTTAGCAGTTTAAACTAGCTTGAATGTTTATACCAATTGTGTACACTTGATAAGGTCATTGTGGTAATTTTACAATATGAATATTTTGTTTGGCTTGCAATTTATTACCACATATGTTAATTTTGTGTGATATGAAATAAAAGAAAATATAAAAAGACATTATTGGTAGGGGGAAATACTAAAGGAGGAGGTGAAAGTTGGAAGAAGAGGAAGAACAGCGACCGCTTCTCTTTCCTCTCTCTCTCTCTCACACACACAACCCAAACACTGCGTTTATTTGAGACAGATATGTGAGTCCCCCCAAAGCCTCCATTTTCAATTTTATATATTGTGTGCAACTTCCATCTTTCATTTTCCACAAGGTGATTGCAAAAACACTCACTGCAAAGAGCAACAAAGAGAAAGTAAAGGAGCGAAAGAGAAAGAAAGAGACGACAGAGGACAGAGCGACAACACAGAGAGAGAAAGAGAGAGAGAGTGCGTGTAGTGTGTATGTATATGTTTGAGAGTGTCCCTCAGATAGGTAGATAGAGAGAGAGAGAGAGAGTGAAGGAATTGAAGAAGCTTTCAATACCACAGAAGGGAAAACGATGTCTGAGAGCTTCACATCCTTTCATACCCTTCACCTCTAAGAAGTACATATATGTGTATATATACATATATGTCTCTCTGTGTGTGTGTATATATATATATATACATGAGATGATGAACAAAGGTGAAAGTGATGATGAAATGAAAATTACCATTTAGGTGAGAAGAACATGAGGGGAGCCTATATAAACCCATTTTCCTTCTCTTTTCTCTTTCCATTTTATTAACTCTATGGTTTGTATATAATTGACCTCAGTTAGATGATGTGGTTGATTGTTTTTGTTCTCATTCTCAGATTCGTTTATACCGGCGCGATCCTTAATCAATTGGATTAGTGAGAAGGCGAGGGAGAGGATGATGATAAAGACGATGATGATGAGCAAGATCTTAGCATGGGAATAGCAACACCATCTTCTTCCCTTCCTTCTATTATCTCTCACTCCAAGACACACCAGCAATACCATTCCAATTCTATGTCCCAAGATTACCACCACCACCACCAAGGAATCTTCAGCTTCCCGAATGGGTTCGAGAGATCGGCTGCAACCATGAGTCACCAGGACCCTCACCAACAACAGCAGCAACAGCACCAGCAGATTCGTAGGGAGAAAGTGAGGGTGCAAGGCTTCGAGCCACAACAAACTTTGGTCCCCATAGAGGAAGACGAACCGGGAAGCCTCCCGGTGTACGAAACCGCGGGGATGTTATCGGAGATGTTCACTTTCCCTCCGGGCGCCGCCACAGAATTATTGGAGCAACAGCAACAGCAGGCACAGCAGCAACAACCAATGACGACGACGTTTCGGTCGTCGGCGAGAGCAGTGGGCAGTGGTGCCAGCGAGTGGTACGGAAACAGACAAGGGATGCTAACCGGGTTGGGACCGTTGGGAGATTCCAAGAATCATCATCATCATGGCACTGTGAATAGCCGTGACAGTAGCGGCAGCAGTATAGTCCAGCATCAGCATCATCATCATCACCACAACCACCATCATCACCATCAGATGTCAAGCATTAATGCAGACTCTGCAGCTGCCATGCAGCTTTTTCTCATGAACCCGCAAACCACCAGATCCCCTTCTCCCCCTCCTCCTCCTTCTTCCACACTCCACATGCTACTTCCCACTTTTCCTCCGGGCTCAGGAGGGTCTTTTGGTCAATTCACGTGGCTCCCTGACACTGCTCAAGATGGAGGAGGACCCAGTACTGTTGTGGAAGGCCCCGGTCACGGCCAAGGTCTTTCCTTATCCTTGTCCTCCTCCTTAGAAGCTGCGAAAGCGGAGGAACTTAGGATGGGGGATAGTGGATTTTTGTATTACAATCAAGCTAGTGGAGGACCCTCTTCCTATAAGAGTGCTCTTGGGGGTCATCACCACCAAGCATTGTTGGGACAGACCCACCAGGGGCATGTTGGCTTTGCAGCATCATCGTCCACCTCATCCTTAGGTGTTGTCAATGCCTTGAGGAATTCGAAGTATGTTAAGGCTGCTCAGGAATTGCTTGAAGAGTTCTGCAGTGTTGGGAGGGGGCAGTTCAAGAAGACCAAGTTCAATAGGCAACTCTCTAACCCTAGCTCCAATCTTGGAGGTAGTGGCGGCGGCGGCGGCGGTGCTTCCTCGTCTTTATCAAAGGATGTTCCTCCTTTGTCAGCAGCTGATAGGATTGAGCATCAAAGGAGGAAGGTCAAACTTCTCACAATGCTTGACGAGGCATGTAATCTTTCTCTCTCTCTCTCTCTCTCTCTCTCTGAATTCTTCTTACCTTCTCTCATTCTTCTAGAGTCAAGGTCTTCCAATTTAATTATTTTCTTAGTCCAATAAAAAAACACAGTTCTCCAGCCAGTATCTAAAATTCAACAAAATGAAAAGCCGGCTGGTATAGTAGGGTTCCACTCCTCGGGATCAGTTGGTGAGGATTTGATCGTTATTTTAATCGTTACTCGATTTTTTAATCTCACGATTCGATTGGTGGGAAGATCTTAGAGTCTTTTCAGTTTTATTTTAACAAAAGAAAAAAAATATATAGTTTGGTGAAAGTGCGAAACCGGGACACTACCATTATAGGAGAATACGTCCATCAAGAAGCGACGTTTCTTCTGATTATTAAGACTCACCAAACAGATGGAAGGCAATCACCAATCATATATATTATTGCATAGCAAGTTGTTAGAAACGCCACTGCTCCTTCAGATCCTTACCCATCTTAGTAATATTGCAGTGAAAGCCATTTTTCACATCTCAGATGACCGGGTAGGCATATATATATCGGGAGAACAGTGTTTTCTTTTTCTATTCCTTTTCCAATTCAATTTTTCTATAACTGTTTTTTCGAAATGAAAGAAACCCAAGCACATTCTTCATTCGCATTGACCGTACTGTGCATAACAAGTACTCCTCCATAGCCTTTTTTTATTAAGTAAGAAAAAGTCATGTATATGTATATTCCTCACACACGTGTGTTTCTGTTTCACTATTTGCATGAGTGAATTAACTACCGTATACCGTATTCTTAATTAAACCATACATGTACCCATTTCTTTCCTTAATTAATGCTGGTTAGTTCACCCAGCTTTTCACAAACCGCACAATGAATATGATATGAGTAATGAGATGGAACATGCATGTACTGTTACAGGTGATCCTTTCAATACTGCATCCTAACAATTAATAGCCTAAACATAATTCATTAATATCATCTTTTGACATTGTAAAATGTTCTTGCGGTTTTGCAGGTAGATCGGAGATACAGCCATTACTGCGAGCAAATGCACATGGTGGTGAACTCCTTTGACATGGTGATGGGTTTTGGTGCTGCGGTGCCTTACACAGCACTTGCGCAGAAAGCAATGTCTCGTCACTTTAGGTGTCTAAAGGATGCCATAACAGCGCAACTCAAGCATAGTTGTGAGCTGTTGGGAGAGAAAGATGGCGCAGGGAACTCAGGGTTGACCAAAGGAGAGACCCCAAGGCTCAAGTTGCTTGAACAAAGTTTGAGACAGCAAAGAGCGTTTCATCAAATGGGGATGATGGAACAGGAAGCTTGGAGACCCCAGAGAGGGTTGCCAGAACGATCTGTCAACATTTTGAGAGCCTGGCTTTTCGAGCATTTCCTTCACCCGTAAGTTGTTTCATTTTCTCTCTTTCGTTATTACTTACATATAGAAAACAAGTCATTCTAAAAATTGACATGGGCATCTCAATGTTTGGTTGACTATATTTTTTAACTTACGGAGTACATTTCAAATGAGGTTAGAAATCTTGTGGGAAATAAGTGAATCCTCATGGTGTTAAATATTTAAATGTAGGGTAAGATTCAAATTTGTATGAATTGAAACATGGGTTCGTTTTAACTCAATCAATAAAAGGGTTTTATCAGATGAAACAAAGTTCATTTCTTTTTAAAAGATATATTTTTCACGTGTAAGTGAGGAAGTGTCTTTAGAGGGGGGAAAACTATAGGTGAGGATGATGTGGTCTAATTTTTCACTATTAGGGGTGAAATGTGGTATGTTAGGCTTACGAGAGGAGAAAAGGCAGTTAATGATTGCGAGACTGTGAAGGAGAGGGACAGTGAGACATGATGAGACTTCATTTTAAAATGTGGAAAAGCATAACACACAACACGATAGATACCACGATCCATAACAGGAAAAAAGTAGCAGGGCTTCCGTTAATTAACAAAGAGGGAAAAAAGAGTCGCAGAGGGAAAGACCGAAAGGGGGAATCTAAAAGCCATTATGTATAGGATCGTTTACAACAGTCATTAATAGTGCAGAGTCCTTGGGATGCATGTAAGCTCGACAGCCAAAAGCTGTAAAGATAGAAAGATAGATACATGCATGTATGTATGTAGCCAGTTACTGGTTTAACTGGTATTTCATTTCTTCCCATCTCTTTCTCTCTCACTCTCATAAACACCTTGTATAAATTTTGTGCGTATTTGGCACAGTAATTGACATTCATTGTTTCTTTTTATTTCATTGTTCTTATATTTTATATATATATTTTTGTATGTTGGTGTGTACTTTTCCTAATAAAAATCAGACCACTCCTATTTAATATGAGTGTTAAAATTTGAAATGGGATTATTATGCTAAGAAGCGGAAAGAGGTAATGCAATAAAGATAGGTAAGTGGGATAAAGAAAGTAGAGAGAGTAGTGGTCAGTGTGTACAGCGATCTGCTTTACTTCTGCAATGGCAGCTAGGACGTAGATCTTTCTTTGTTTCTCTTAGATTCTCACGCCCACGAAGGGACAGAAAGAAAGGTTTCATACTCAGCTAAGGGTACAGAAAGCTGGGTGTCTCTTTATACGGTTAAGGCAAGGACTCTGATGTCATTTTCTGGTCTCTTTCTCAGGTACCCAAGCGATGCAGATAAGCATCTGTTGGCACGACAGACTGGGCTATCGAGAAATCAGGTTCGTCCCCTCCACTCTTAGCTTTCCACAATAGAAAGAGAGAGAGACAATTTTTGTGTAGTCTACCATACCACAGTAATAATAATTAATTACATGCACGGACCCATACATACATGTTAACAATAACAAGAAAAAAAGGAAACATGGATGAGATCCATGAGAAGGGACCAGCAGTAAGTTCAGATACAACTTACATGGTTTTGGGGTTTGTTTATGTGCTTTCCTTCTTCATTTCTCTTCCCTTTAGAGAAAGACAAACACCAATGTGGGTTCAATTGTTTCCTAGTTTCCTCTCTCCTGTCAAAGGGTTTGGTACAGTTATTATTTGTGACAAATATTTAATGAAACTAGCCTATATGTATTTCCTTAAAAACAACCATATTAAAATTTTTATATTTTTTTTAAGTTTACTTTGGATTCTTTTCCTTGGGGGCATGAGTTTTGAAATTAAGATGTTTTCCTTGGTGACATAAATTCTGAAATTGAAAGAGCAGGCATAAGTACAGAGGCAATGCGACATGAAAGTTTTGCTGTTTCTTCCCAGTTTAAAACAAAAAAAGATCAAAGTATAGTGTTTTAGAATCTCGCTGCTCTCCCTGTCACTCATTTTCTCTCTCATATCAATTGGCTTCACTTCTCCCAACTACACAATGGGGACCATAAATAGGGGAAATAAATAATCTTTGGGAAATATCATAATCTCCTTGTGGTAAATTCCTTGCAAGTTTATGCTTCTATACTCGGCCAATTAATGCCAATCTTACCTATTCACGCATCTTTGTCTGTCAATTTACAATGTTAGTTTACTTTACTTTACTTACATATAATCACCTAGTTTAGAATGTCATACTCTCTCATAAGATAAGGCCATTTCTTTATTTTGGCACGTTCTATCTGAATCATTTAATGTCTTTTGTACATAAAAATGTCAGAGACAGAAGACGTAACAAAACTATGCCTCCACGCCCTCAACAATGATATATATTTACAAATATGGTATCCATATTTTTCATTAAACAGTACTTCCTCCCGTATGTTTTCTTAATGGATTTTGTACATCTGCGATTCTGCATTAACAGTGTACCTTGTATTTTCCCTGAACAACCAAAATCCAAAGGAAAAAGCTACTGCTACAATTTAGCACACATCTAATTAGGGGGGAAAGGAAAATATCGTCCAGTATATAACTTCCTACCGTTTCATGGATGCCTACACCCTCTGAGAGTCAGTAAAATGGGTAGGAGTACACTGTCTGGAGTCTAGAGATACATGGGTTATACTTAGCACTGTCCCTAGCTTCAAACAAGAAACTTCTGATAAATAACTTTGTCTGTTAGAGTCTATATACTACATATAATTGCATTATCATTCACAAATGTCATTTCGCTGTCCTATATGTCACTCCACTGAGAAGATATTTCATGGCCTAATTACAATTTATCATGGAGAGACAAACGGTAATGAGTCAGAAAGCAATCTTTTTTGTTTCCTTTTTCTGATTTCTCAGACGATAATTTTTATTTTTTGAATGATTAAACTGGATATTATACATTGAACTTCTATTTTTCTCGTCTCTTTCCCTCTCTTTTTATTTCTTTCTTCTGTCGATAGACTCGATTATACAGATTTATCAACTTTGTAGAAATATAAAACTGATGAAGGTCAATATCATATGCATAGTTGAGGTTTTCCATGCTATATATATCGTACCCTTATCTAACATTAATCAATTCCAAGTGTGTGAAACACATGGATATATATTTCTATACTTTAATGAGTTTGTATATAAATATATGCATGCCGGAACTTTCTTCTCATTTTTAATCTATTGTTTAGTTATTTATACACCACATGACACATTATATCCTTAGATAAAATTTTCATCATCAATTAAACAAGTGATGAAAGCAGCTAGCAAAACTTGGCGTCATCTTATAGGTATTTGCCAAATACAACTAGTTATTTAATAATTTTATTAGAGTTAGTGGGTCAAAAGATACCTACAATTTTAAGAATAAAAAAGCTCTCCTTTTCATCCCTCACAAAATGACAATTTAGTAAGACAGGTCATGTGAGTCGTATACATGCATACACATGCATAGTTATTAACCTGCCATGATACAGTAAATTGAGTAGTAATAATAGTAGTAGCTACTAGCATGGGTGTGTGTTAAGGTGGTGGATGGATTAAACGTGTCACTTCTGCAGGTATCAAACTGGTTCATTAATGCAAGGGTTCGGTTGTGGAAACCCATGGTGGAAGACATGTACCAACAAGAACTCAAGGAAGCTGAAGGGGCAGAAGAGGAGAGAGAGAGGAACCAAAGCAGCAGCAATAACAGTGGTCACCAAATGGCACAAACCCCAACACCCTCCACCACGGCATCGACAGCAACAGCGCCACCACCGCCTCCAACAACATCGACAGCGACCACACCACCAACCGCCAGAAGATCCGACACCGAAAGCGACCCTTCACTCGCCCCAATAAATAACAACAGGCCACAGGGAGCCTTCTCGGAAACACAACCCAACTCCTCCACCACCGCCACCGCCTCTGAGGTGGCGCCGCCCTCGGAGCTTCCCCGGTCAATGGGGGCTGATGACTCTTGCCGGCACGGTAGCCTCGTTGCGACGGAGTTTGGGACTGGTCCTGGCGCTTCTGACATTGGTTCGACACTGATTAGGTTTGGGACCACCGCCGGTGACGTGTCACTTACACTAGGGCTACGTCACGCCGGGAACATGCCGGAGAAAACTCCGTTCTCCGTTAGGGACTTTGGAGGCATTTAAACTTAATCAATGCCCTATTACTTCACATGATCATAAAGATAATAATGATACGTATAGGAGGTTGCTTTATTATTACTATTTTTATTTTTATTATTATAATAATATGATTATTATGATATGATATATCAAAAGAAACCATTTTTCAGAATCTCTTTGATGCTAGTTCCTCCCCTTTAAAATGCATTTTTATGGAAGATGGGAATAGAAAAGATAATGGTGTAGGCTGTGTGGTGTTTTGTGTGACTGTATGTAGTTTTTGTATCTTAATTTGATGGGAGTTGATCTAATCAATCGAATAACTTATGCTCACTCTCATCGGGCATATGCTACTTGATCTTTTGTAACTTAATTTAATAAGACTTGATCTAGTTAATTTTTTATAACTTTCTAAGAATTTATTTCTGGTAAAAATAATTAAAAGGAATTAAAGTAATATATATAGTATATTTTAGTCTTGTTTTTTATCGGTAATATGATTCGTACATTGTTATTATAATTAGTTATTAAAGAATGTGAAAAATTATTCACATCATGTAACTAAATTAAGTGCATATAAAATTATCTCAATTAAATCTAATAAATTCATTTGTAGAAGAAATTTTTAAGAACGAATAATATCTGTATAAGGAGACGGTGTAATTCACCTTCGCAAGAAGATTATTTAAACAAAATCAGATACAATAGATGGTATCCAGATATACCAGCACTACATTCACTTTTTCTCCCCTAAAACAATAATTTAATTATTTATTTATTTTTAATTCAAAATACGTAATTATATTAAGTAAGGTAGTTATTATCAATCTAAAATTTTATTTGAATTAATAAAATAATTATGATTATTTTAAAGCAAAAATTGTTATGACATATACATGTTAATTAAGGTAGTTAAAATTGTTTTGAAATGTAAATATATTATTAAATTAACTAGTTAGGATAATTACAATATATAAATTATTTTTATTTTCTTTAACCATCTTTCCAACTCTCATTTTATTACTCTTACATAAAGAAATAATTACTAAGAAAATAAAAAGTTACTGAGAATGGGAAACATTACCTTTGAAAATGGGAATTAAATGTGGAGTCACTGAAGGTGTTAAACTCAAATAAAGGGTTAGATCATTAGATTACTTGGACTAACTTTTTTTATCAGCACATAGTCTAATAGACTAATTGTACTTGAGCTCAAAGTTATTTTGGGTTTTTAGCTTCTAATTGTCTTTTTATCTACACACTTGTACATAAATAGGTTAAATGATTTATTTAATTTATAATTTACGATTAAAATAAATATTTTGTGATGCTAAAACTTTTGTTACTAAAAATACCATTACTGTAGATTGTAGACAGGGACGTAAAAAATATTATGATAAACTTTTTTTTTCATCATATAAATGAATACAAATCATATAAAGTTATTTGTCATGACGGGATGATTTCTCATGAAATTTTTTATTTATTTAAATGAATATATAATCTTTTTAAATGACATTTTTTAGGACAAACACTTTGAAGTAGAAGATAAGATATCGAAGTAGAAGATACGATATTGTAAATTGGACAAACACTTTAAAGTAACATGAGAGAGAGCTTAACACTTTGTAAATGAAATATAAATCTGCGGTCTTTTTTTCTTTAGTAATAAGAAATAAAATAAATAAAAGTAGTTCAGGTATTTCAATTCTAATACAAAAATATAACTAATCGGAACGATAATATTATGGTCTGAATTTTCTAAAGATATCCAACTCCTACACAGTTTCCAATCCTATATGAATAGAGTACAACGAGTATTTAACACTTAAAAACGAGATTATTTTCATGGTTTCTTAGATATAGTATTAAGTTGGCTTAAATGTGGGATGTAGGTGGCTTAATTATAAATTTAATTAATTTTCAAAATATTTTTTACATTAGTTAAAATTTAAATTAATGTGAATCTTTTTAAATTGATTAAATGTAAGTAATGTAATTTTTATGTTTAAACTTCATCAATTCCAACCACTCACCATATAAATTTCATCCCATCATGAGTCTCCCTAACTCAAAAACTCCATCACGTGAGTTCCACCCCAACACATGCCAACCCACACCCCAAATTTAAGACACTTCCAGCGCTTAAAAATTAAAATAAATGAAAAATGAAATAAATAAGTGTAGTAGTGAAAAACTTACAAAAAGACCTTTTGGGAGTGAAAAATAAAAGATGTTTTGTAAGAACATTTCCATTAACATACAATGAAACAAGATGTACATAGATTTTATGAGGCTTGTAGAAGTGAAATTTTAACTCATGCTTTGTATATTACTCATAATGAACCTTTTATTAAAAATGTCTATATATAAAAAGAAAGGACAATATTATACTTTTCTTTATTAATATATTTTTTTAAATATCACTACAAGAAAAAAGTTATTTAGAGATCAATTTTTAGCTACCAAATGAAATTGTTGCTAATTATAACCAAAATAGTCATCAAATTAGATTTTGGTTGCTAAATAACTATAAAATAGAAGTAATGATTGAATTTAGTGACCAATTTGATATCTAGCATTAACTATTAAGGTTTTAGTGACCTACATCATTAGATTCTAAATTAGTCTCTAACTTAATTAGATACCAATCTAGAATCTAATGGTATAAGTCACTAAAACTTTGGTAGCTAATGTTAAATATCAATTATATTGACTTAATTGGTCACTAAATTCATATTTTGTAGTTATTCAGCAATCAAAATTTAATCTGGTGACTATTTTAATCACAATTAACAACTATTTTATTTGGTAACTAAAAATTAGTCTTTAAATAATTTTTTTCTTGTAGTGGATGTTGCATTCTTTGACATAAAAAAATGATGATTTTATTTATATTACATATTTATTTTTGAAAGAAATAATTATATTTCATCATGTATTTTTTTGTATTAGGGTAGAAAATTATTAATTATTTTTTAGAAGATTCGACACCAACTTAGTATTAAACTACTGTTTTCTAAACCTTTATCATCCATAAAAACATTTGAAAAATTGGAAAAAGATACCTGCCGGTTGTTGAATTAGCATTTAACAGGAGTCTTCATGCATGTACTACTTAATTTTCTTTTGACATAGTTTATGGTTTGAATCCTTTAAATATGATGGATTTAGTTCATTCTCTGTTTAAAAGAAATATTCTTAGGTTATGGTTTCAATCCTCTAAATTTTATGGATTTAGTTTCATTCTCTATAAATGAAATATACATCGATTGGATGACAAAAAGAAAATTAAAAGGGTTAAGGAACTTCATAAATGAATTAGTTAACAAATTAAAAAATAAACAATACGAACTCATAAATGAAAATGTCACGATAACAAACACATAACCTAAACCGGATAAATTTGTGTAAAATAAAAATAAAAGTTTGTATAAAATGAATATACTCTAAAATAGACGACTTAATCCTAGACACTAACAAGTCGTATATAGCATAAATCATAAAAAAGAAAGGAACAATTAAATGGACACAAAATGATGTAAATATTTTTATTAGTAAAAATAAATAAATTAATAAAAGAAATATTTGGAGTGTTATAACCTTTTTATAAAAAAATATTGACAAATAAAGTGTACGTGTGTCATGTATTCTTCCTATGTAAATTTGTACATTTCATACATATATTCAAAAATTTATTCAAAAAATTACACTACTTGTATGTACTTTATATATATATTAATATTCAAAAAGATATAGTTGTAAAATATGACACATGTATTTTGTATCTCACTTCTTTATTGTATAACTAACTCACACTACTAAACATATCAAGATTTTGTCACAAGTTATATTTTAACTAAAATTATTTTTGAATTACTCAATCAATCGCTAAATCATTTACGGTAGCAGGTCTTTCATATAATTGTTCTCTTCTAACTGATGCCTACTTGCAAAACATATTATCTCTAGGCTATAGAGCCTGAGAACATTATCTCTCAATAGATAATATAAACATGTACAATATTCCATCAATTGTTTTGTTAAGTATGACTACACATGTAATTTTTCATCTTCTTTACCTTATTTATGTGCATATAAATGGTATGTGCATTGTGTAGAGTTACATAGGATTAGAAGGAGAAGTTTAGGGAGGGAGATGCAGAAATAGATTGAAGGCAAGGGGCAATAGTTGAATATTTAAGGTATCAGCTCTTAGGCATAACACACATATGAAATATAATTTAAGTGGGAATGTTTAATTTAAAAGATATATACTATTGATTTCGCTTCTACTAATATGCTACACTACTGTCAGAACACCTGATATTATGGAAGAGTTGAAATATTTCTTTATTGCTTATGTCTTTGGTCATGGATTTTGTTGTATGCATAATACATCTATCCTTCCACTTCTTATGATTTTCCTTAAATACCTTCATTTAACCTCACACCCTAAGTGTTAATATTGACACTAACTATCTTCATTTATATCTGTTATATTTTTCTCTCCTCTATATTTTGTTTCAGTGTATATATTATCTCTATTTTTCATTTATTCTAGTCTCTTTAAGATATTCTTTTTTCACTTAAATACGTTATTCCTATTTCTTTACCCCACAACCTAAGAGGAGCTTATACATGATCGTTCTTCAACCAAAATAATCTATTGCAATATACGATATCATTTTTAGAGATAGAATTACTAAAAACATGTACAAAATACATGTAGAAAACCAAACAAATAATTAGACTTAGAAAAGTTATCTCTTAATTTATAAATTTAATTATCATTCAAAATAACATTTTGGAATTATCTAAATTTAATTATGCATTTAAAGATTATTTATTTTGAAATTATTTTCATAAAATATATTTAAAATAATTAATTAAAAAAACAAATTGCACGTATGTTATTAAATGTTATATTTAAAAATACAATATATTTATTGAATTTAATTAGTTTACTGATAATGTATGATATTAAATGTATAAATGTTTATATATATATATACTAAAAAATATCATTACATAAATGTAATGATTAAAAATTATAGTATTTATATATTTTACTTGAAATATTTAGAATTTTTAAGGAATAAATGAAGTAAATTAGGATTGGGAGGTTTATAATACTGGAATGGAGAGAAATTAGTACTTTATTCTATATTTTAATATGGTAGTAATTGAGTTTTTTCAGTGGATATTAGAGTAATATACTTTAATGATGTTAAATTAAATAGATTAAATAATATATTTCAGTGTAAAAGAGGTTTTAACTTCCAACATTATTAGAACTATGGGGAATTATTCAAAGATCATGCTAGATGTAAAGAATATTCAAAGATCATGATAGATATAAAGAATATCTACCAATAGAGATCAATTATTCCTTTATAATTGTTATTTCTAAAGACTATAATCTCTTAAAGCTAGAATAAATATAGTCTTATATCCTTGATTGGCTCTATGTAAAAAATTATAACAAGTATAAAGTAATTTAAGATTTTCACTTGCAAATGTTTGACATTAGTCGTAAGTTTTTCTTACAAATTTACTTGATAATATTTTAGTTGCAAATAAACTAGTAAAGGATGTAATAAGAATGAAAAATAATTATATAATCATGAAGTGGAGATATTTGAATAATAATACAGAACATATGAATTAATCTTAGTGGTGAAGATTTAAAGAGGACAATGAATGGAGATGGTACAAGGAATTGACTTCAAGAAAATATGATTTGGAGAATAGAAAATAAATAACAGATTAGGTTTTGGTATGATGTGTGAAGAGGTGGGGAATCTTTGTTAAGAAAATATCCAAGATTATTCGGCATCTCCTTGAACAAGAAGTAATAATTGGAGAATTAGTAAGTTGAAATTCGGATAGGTGGGAATGGAAGCTAGATTGGAGAAGGAGATGGTTTGAATGGGAAGCAAATTAGGTTAATGAGATAAGAGCTTAATTGAATAGTATAATTTTAAATAGAGAGGATGAGTGAGAATGAAAAGGAAGGTTAGCTCAAGGTTACTCTGTCAGCTAGGCTTATGAAAACATACAATATATTATTCTCGGGGAGGAAAACACAACTTTCATTGAATTATGGAAGGTGAAAGCCTTACCATCAACTCAAAACTTTGCTTGGAAAGTGTTGATTAATAAAATAGTCACAAAGGAAATTGATTAGTAAAGGGATTATCTTGTGTAGTAGATTATGTGTAATGTGTGGGGAGGTTGATGGCAAGTGTGGTATTTGTGCTGCAAATAGTTTGGAATAAGTGAGGTGTACCACTATAGGGCATTTTTAGCAGTTTTACGCATTAGAGATGTCCAAGAAACAGAACTTTGTCAGGAGAACCATATGGATATCTATTATTTGGTCTATTTGGAATCGGAGAAATAATATCCTTTTTAGAGATAATGTGATGGATGCAGTTGAGATATTCACAGTTGCTCAAATTAAGGCTTGGGACTGGATCACTAATAAATATCCAAAATTGAACTTATCATGCTCATATTGTGTTTGAATCCAACTTGATGCTTAAAGTCAGTTATATAATTATAGTCCACTTTAATAGATCATTAAATCATTTTATACTGATAATCCATTACAGAATCGATATTTTTGTATTGTGATATATGCAAGAGCTTAAACCATAGGTACACATGTGTGACTAAGTCATGGGTTCAAAGCACTACTGTAACAGGGATGAATATTATGGAATATATTAGCTGTAACATGGGTATAATTGTCACTGTCTTTGAAACTAGCACTCATTATCTGTCAAAGCTACTAGCATTTGTTTATTATAAGACACACAGTACAATTATTATAGTTGTTGGTGGTTAGTGTTATATAATTTAAAATCCATATGTCATGTTTTGTACTATTGTGTACTCAAATTCTGACAATTATAAAACAGGATTGGTATGTTACGATAAACTTCTATGTATAAAGATTAGGACATTTCTATGTATATATTTGTTCATTTCTAACAATATATATATATATATATATATATATTTTGATGAAATTATATTATAAAAAAAATTTCTATTATGATAAGTAGAAATCTTTATACTTTAATTAAACTTCTATACGAAATGCTGGATAAAAGGAAATTTGGAGTCATGAACAACTTTTTATGTTTATATTTGATAATGATAGTAATACAATTTGATAATATGTGATTTGTATAAAAACAAAATTTATCAATTTTGACTATAAAAATATTTTTTTATTGATGTTGTGATTTCTCAATCAGTTTGGTATCCATATATTTTAATGTGTTGCCTTAACTAGCTTATCAAATTTCTTTAAATTAAACAAACATTAGAAAAATATGATAAATATATTTATATTAAAAAAAATCGAAAAGAAACTCAAATAAATTCATTCAATATATCTTTCTTCTTATCAGAGAAGAGAAACCCTCATACTTGTTCATCATGCTTAGTATTTCTTTTTTTTAATAAAAAATAAAAATATATATATATAATATAAAGATTATATATGTGCATATTTATATGTAATAACATAGATAATAATTTGAATGATAGCATATTGATATGTAATGACATAGATAATAATAATTTGAATGACATAGTGTAGCGTGTAACCTATAAACTGTAACATAGAGAAGAGAAACTTAAAACAAAGTTTTTTTTTTTTTTAAGACCATAATAGGAGGTGAGAGGTTCTGTAATGTCACTTTCTTCAAAATTTAGTTTCAGAAAATATCCTTCAAGATTGAGATTGAGGCATTTTATTTAATGAATTACCAGAATACTTGACAGTCGGTCCAGGCAACACGTCTAACGAATCTCATCTATGGACCATCTGTTTCTGTTCATTCAACTTAACTTTTATTAATATATAACTAATCAAAATAAATAGGGGTCTGTAAATTTGGGGATACTTTTTAAAGGATTATATGTAAAAAGAAGTTAATTTATAATATCAAAATATATTGAGAAAAAATTATGAACATTAAAATGTATTGAGATGTGTTTTATGGAAGATTGCTATAACATTTAATCATTTCCAAATCATTTTAATTACAGCATTTTGTTTCTAAAAACATATTTATGAATTTGAGAATTAATTAAAAACTATAGACACCAGAAACATGATTCCAATAACAGAAAAAAAAAAGAAATTAGATATTTCTAAATAGATGTAAAAAGGTTCATATGTTATATTTTAAAAGAAGGTATCCACCAGTGATTATGATATGATGAAAGTGCCAGCAAAATAAGTTGTTTTGAGTCTTTAAACCCCCTAAATAGAATTTTTTTTTTTTTAGTTAAAAATTCTAATTTGCTATTTAGGGTTATTTTGTACTAAATAGTTCAGCAGTGATGAGTTTGATTCTCACAACCGCATGAGATGTTGATGTTTTGGAAGAAACTGATGCATGTGTCCATTAAAAGATTAACTGAGTTATAGTATTATTTTGAATGAATGCATTAACATCTATGATGAAGAGGTAGGGTATCCATTCAACATAAGATAGAGAACATGATTCTATCTAAGATATTCTTCGTTTTGAAATTTAGAATTCTATTATTAATTTATTTCTTAAAAACATTTTATAGAATTAAAGAAAAAAATACATTTAAATTACTTAATGCAGAAGAATAGACATTGATGAAGATTATTAAAACAGAGAGAGGAAGAAGATTGGACATGCACTGGCAAGTCAATTGTCAAGGGAATCCCCACTGAAGAAGAATGGTTTATTTGTCTTATTTAGCTGTTGAAAGTTATTACTTTGCACATTGAATAAGAATGAAGAAGACAAAACTTTGATATGAAGGTCCAAAACCCCACCCCTTCTGAGCACCAATGAACATGTAGCAGGGATGATATGACAGCAAATTTCACTGGGCCCCGCATATGCCAGAATGGAAGACTAGGTACTATCATAACCTCAACTGTTATCAAAGTTTTGTTTAAAATGTCACATTGGGTGGACCAAAACTTCCTCCTAAATTTCATCTCTCTCTATACCAAATAATTAACATCCAATGTAGATCACACTATGCACTTGTTTCATCAAGGAGTATTAAGAATTGGTCACTGTATAACAAACAAGAAAAAGCCACAGCTTACATTACAAGTGCATAAAATTTATTTTAATAAATTCAATTGTTTCAAACCAAAATTATCTATATATGTTAAATATAAAGAAAACAAGAATTCGACCACATTATTGAGACTTGAAGCAAATAAGGTTTGGAACAAAAGACAGCAATATGACACGAAAGAATTAGGTAAAAGAATAAATGGAGAACGTGGGTTTAGATAAGTTAGGCTTGGATAGCCCACGTGATGTTACCAATCCTCTTCCATACAAAGGCCGAGAATTCTGATAAGAGGTACGGCCTCTTCTGATGCTAGCTAGCTACATACATAATCTTGTAATCATTTTTCTCAGTTAAACACTGCTTTGCTTTCCTACCACATCTCTTCCCTCTGTCTATTTTCAATGCTATTATTCATGTGGTCCAATAAAATATATGTTTTTTTTATCAGTAATATTATATATATACATTATGCATGCTAAGTGCTACCCTCGCCCAATCCCCGAAAAAATTTGTTAGCAATCAATCTGAATAATGTTTCTCCTCAATTCTTTTTGTCCAAGGGAATTTGATTCGTTCATCTCAGTCTGAATATATATATATATATATATATATATATATATATATATATATAAAATGAGTTCACTTCTGATACGTTCTTCAAAACAATCAACTACTGCAAACTTTAAATTGAAATTAAAAACTTTACAAACTTTGCTTTTGGAAAAAGTAAAGGTTCAGAAAATGAATGAGCATGATTCAAATTTTTGAAAAACTAAAGGCTGAGGCAGGATAAGGTTTGGTTAGAAGGCCTTGGAAGAGCACAATCATCTAAAGTCAGTAGAGGACCACTCAACATTTATTCAATCCTCAGTTCAAGAAAACCCTTTAACTACATTCTGCATTTTACTGTTATTCTTAAATACCTTGAGAAATTAACAACCTATGATATTTAATACTGTTAATTACAGCACTACTTTATCATTAGTTTAATCAAGACCTGATTATGTTATCTTATTCCAGTTTGATATCCCTAGTGCAGAATCTAACTTTTAGTATTAATTATGCTTTCTATAGTTTGGTGGTGTTGTCTGAACAAATATGCATGTAGAGGAATCTACATTTAACCGGTAGAAACAAATATTGAAAAAGCAAAGACATACTTTTCAGGGTTAACGGAAACTTGCACAAAGAAAGAAATTAAGCTTGTGGAAAAGGAGATATTTCATAAGGAAGAAAAGTGTGGCCTATTATGCAACTCATGTTTCTATATCAGTTGATGATTTTGAAATTTGTCCTTCTCAGCAGCTTAGGTTCCTTTGAGACCCACTTATGAGAATAACTTCAGAAAATTCAATTGGAATAGAAATTGGAAACTTGACATTGAGTAAAAAAATACATATTCAGGAGACTAGAGAGAAGTCCTGGTGTGTTTAATACATTGATGTGTGTGAAAAACCCGGAAATGGATTCCCTTACATTTTTGTTCTCATACCGAAATTAATGTCTAGCTAAAAGCTTTTAAGGAGGGGTACATGTCTTTTGGATTTCCCATGAGATAGTACTCATATTTCACATAGAGAGTAAAACTAAAAGCAGTTTTCATTTCTGCTAGCTGCATGTGTGATGTGGACTTGAAATCAATGAAAGAGACTAAAGGAATGTCTCTGGCTTTTTTGTGTTCACTTTTGGGGACTCAGGGACAGATACAGCAACGAGTAGGACACATGAAATTAAATCAACCACCTATATATCGCTCTCCATTTCAATCTTTTATATCATAACACACTATGTCACTGCCTAGAGACATAAACTGACCACAGTAGTTAGCATCATGGTTTGTATATATGGGATAGTGTTGGTGTATGTTTAGAAACTTATTCAAATCTAAAAAAAGAATCCAACGTTATAACTATTAACTTCTAAAGATCACATCTATGAAGTCAAAAACCTTGTCTAAAACATGAAACCAAACACGCTATTTACGTTGTACCTCAGATTTAGATCTTAACCTAGCGAAAGCTGAGGCATATACATGTCAAGAAGTTAGACAGGAGCATCTTTGTTGCCAGAAATTCTATCTATAACGTAGATAGAATTTCCCACGTAGGAGTGGTTACAGTATTGGTACTGAGGACAATGTCACATTCACATCCATGGACATGGAAATGAACATGAGGAGTACACAAATCATAATCAAAGATACAGTGGTGGTGATGTTCCAACCCATTGGGGGTGCTGAATTCGCATACAGGACAATGTTTGATTCTCACTCCCCAACCTTTGATTTGACTGAAACTGATACCCAATCCACCTTAAAAAGAAAATATATATATATGGTGTTCCAATTTATTGTGTCTCTGTGTGAAGATAACTGTATGATAAGATAAAACTTTTGGTACTGCACAATTTTTGTAGAAGTATTATAGGAAAAGAAAAGAAAAGCCTTTTCATAAATTAAAATTAGTTTTTTATGAATTAAAAGATCAATTTTTGGATAAGTCAGAACAAAAAATGAATTTTCAAACTAAACAGACCTTAAATTTTTAATGACTATAGAAAGTGTATTAGAGTACTATTGTATATAAGCATAATTTTTGCCATTGTTTTATGAAAGAAGTATAATAATATTCATTCAAGACATTGTTTCTTATTTCTTATGTTTCCAGTTAAAATTATAGAGATGATATCAAATTATTTAGACGGAGATGTATAATATTTCTTATATACATGTGCTTGCGTATGCTATAGGCTATTTTTTAACATTAATTTAATGATCTGGGCTTTCCTTTGTTACTTTCTCCACATTCCCTGTGTATTTGGGTCATTTCTTTCTGTACCCCCATAGTTTCTATGTGCATTTTATAGGGATGTTAAAAAATAAAATTGTTCCCTTTCACAGTCATCCTTTGCCATAACCACACTCATGGATAGCTGTCTCTTACCGTCGGCTTCCTCTTGTCATTACTGCCCCTTTGTTGTCATTGTCAATTTTATTTATATGTTGTGTCATAAATGAACTTAGAAAAAAAAATGTTTCGAATGTTCAGAAATTATTTTCTTACATAAATTTTTTTCGATTGTTTAATCTGAAATAAGCTTTTAGATCACACCAAAATTCAAAAAATAATTTTAAAATTGTATAATATAATTTGAAAGTTTTATGTAAAAAGATACTTCTGAATTGTTTATTTTGAAAGTTATAAAAGTTTTCGGATTGAACAATCTGAAAGTAAAAAATATTCTAAGATTGTATAATTTAGAAGATTCTTTTTTCATAAAAAAAAATGATTTTATGATTGTGTAATCTAGAAGTAAAAAGTAATTTTAGAATTACACAATTTAGAAGTTAAAAATGAGATTACACAATTTGAAAGTCAACAAATATTTTTGCATGGTATAATTTAAAGTCAAAAATAACTTTTGGTGTGCAATGTAGAAGCCTTTTTATGCTAAAAAAATCACATTGTACAATCCAAAAATTATTTTTTAAAGCAAAATAATGATTTTATGATTGTGTAATCTAGAAATAAAAAGTAATTTTAGGATTACACAATTTAGAAGTCAAAAATATTTATAGATTACAATTTGAAAGTCAAAAAATGTTTTCGCATTGTACAGTTTAAAAGTCAAAAGTAACTTTTGGTGTGCAATATAGAAGCCTTTTTATTCTAAAAAAATCACTTTGAGATTGTACAATCCAAAAATTATTTTTTAAAGCAAAATAAAATTTTTCATATATATGAGAGCGCAAAAGAAAAATATAGGGGTGCAAAAAGAAATTTTCATGTATTTATTTAGCTGTTTTGCTCCATCTATTTGGGCTAAGTCAACTTTACATGAAAAGGGTTAGATGTTAAATACTACTATTTACACTTTTCTATATTTCTATCTACACTTTCTTTTCTTTTATTTTAATTTTATTATAAAAAATATATTTAAAAATATTAAATATATTTTTCCATCTTCAATTAGAAATTCTATTTTTTAACTCTTCAATTAAAGTTTTATATTTTTATGTTTGATTTAGACTCTTGTGCTAGATTAATAAATTTCTAGTATTTTAGGGAGGAGTCTTGAATTTTCATTTTAGATTTGGTGAAAGAATAAAAACTCTAAGTGAATGAAATTGGATGTCGTGCTTCAACCTTTTTTATTAAGTATTGCATCTTCCATTTCAAATCGAAAGTGGAGGTGGACATTATATATATAAAAGAAAGAGTAGTTTGTGGTTGTCTTAAATGACAATGTTGCTTACATATTAATTGTGATTATATCAATTGGTTATGAATGAGAACTTGATTAATGGATTATGGAAAACAATTGCTCTTGATTAATTCTTAATAAAATTTGATTAACAAATTGAGGTAAAGAACAATTCAATCATTTCCTAATTGATTAATCTCATCATACTCAGTCACACTGCTTTGATCATTTCTACCAATATTATCGATCCCAAGAAAAAACACTGAAGTAAGAACGGCCGACGGAAGGGTGCAGTTTCATTGTGCAGAGCAAAAGGTAAAGAAGACATTCTCGGTACTATTCACAAACGACCCATAGGGGTGAAGGATAATGGGTTAAAAATGTTTTTGACCTAAAGTCATATTGATAAATTGACTTTGAATATAGAGGTGCAAGAAGAGATCATGGAGGTGCAAGAGTTGAAAGGGACAATCAAAGTGGAGTATAATGAATTTATACAAATTTTTAGATAAGAAAAACTTAAAGAAGAGGATATAAAGGAGTGTATATATAAATTTTCGAGAATGTAATAGTAAAAGTCTCATATGTTAGTGCTCCGATCAAGGGCAGCCTAGAAATTAAAGGGCCTTTTAAAACCTTTACAGATAATTACATTCTATACCCCATGTATTGATGTTGTACTCTCATAAAAATTAAATTTCTAAATTTACTCTTCAAAAATATATATCATGAATTATCTATTTAGATATGTATTTTTGAATCTAGAAAGATATATACAATTCAAAATGTATTAATATATTCCAAACTTTATTTTCAGATCCAAAAATATATTCTAGAATATGAATTTTAAAATATATTACATTATAAATTTTATATTTTAAAATATATTTTTAGATTGTATATTCTGAAATGAATTTTTGGATTTAGATACATTTCTAGAATAAACGTTTTAGAATAAATTAATATATTCTGAGTTGTACATTTTGAAATACATTTTTAAAAATATATTCTAAAATAATGTATTTTAAAATATATTTTCAAATTCAAAAATACATTCTAAAATGTATATATTTAAAATATACAAAACTTCAAAAATAAGCTTTGGATTGCAGGATTGATATCTAGGCCTAGTTACTATTTGATGTCTTATGAACTTCTCCAGTATGTCTTCAAAGAGTGTAAATGAATTCACTAATTATTAACTTTGCTAGTTAAAACTTGAACCCCAAATCTTGGTTTATGGAGAACGAGTCTATTTTGTTTATTTTGACTTTATCTAATGTCAATTTTCAAATAAATTCTCTCAGAAAGATTCTGTCACCACTTTTAACTAATTTTCATGAATCTAAATTATATTTTTTTTATGATTTTACATTTTAGCAGGAAAGTGTGTTAATAATGAAATATTTGAAAAGAAAAAGATAATCAAGTCATAAACTAATTATGTGTTAAGTTCACGCTTCAAAATTTTTAACTAAATCAAATTTTAACTCAGTTGAAACAGTCTAAATCCTAGGTATCACAACAACTTTTCTTTCTCTTTACATTCTCCCTATATAATATTTTATACCTATTATTCGATTGCAGTCAAATTAGGGAAAAAAAAAAAAAACTAGAACTCCATTCCATTCCTTTCTTTTGAAGAGATAATACAAACACCAATTACTGAAATTCATCAATTCGATGAGGTCTTCCTCAAAGAACTAATCCAGAGGCAACTCATGCAAGACACATGACACGTCTCAGACTTGTTAGATCCATATTCTGCAATCAACACATATCTTTATACAATTCCTCAAACTTGTTAATATAAACTGAAACTCCACTATCAAAGAAAGACATATTCATGAACCCCATTAGGCACTTTTTTCACTCCTGTTTATTTGGCAACAACATTGAACTATCTGACACAGCAACATTACCTAGGTTCTCCACATAAGGCCTAATGAAAGTTCTCCTCCACCAAACCTCAAAGGCCCTTTGAAGATTGGGACAGCTATCACCAGTCTTCAAGAAACTCCCCAACCATGAAAGCAAAATGCTTTGTTGATCCTCCAAAGGCAAGGTGAGAATAGTCCTCCCAATTCCTTCTTCCACAAGTTTCCTATCAAATGACCTGCATCCATGCTGCAGCCAGTTGTAGTCATTCATCAGAGGCTGCAGCCATGTCTGTAACAACAACCTGCGTGTGTCCTTCGATGGAAGCAACTCCCCTCTCCCAATGCCAACGTACAGTCTCCCAGAAAGGCAGCTAACACAGTAGCGCGACACGGTCGGCAGCTTCGCGTGTAACACAGCCAGTTCTTGTTGGTTTGCCCACATCAGTGCAAACTCATCAGCAGCTTGTTTGTCAACCAAGATCTCAAGCAACCACATCAAGTTATCAGCTTCAAGAGCTATGCACTTTGCAAGAGGATCTCGCTCCTCACTGGGTTCTGCAGCCTGCTTGAACAGTGCAACCAGTGAGTCCAAGCAGGTTCTGCATGATCTGTAAATGGTGTCATTGCATATGTCGGTTCTGCGTGCATAGCTTGGAAGGCTGTTGTTCTCCCTGAGGAGCTTTAGAACAATGGATTTCATCTCTCTGCGGCCTCTTTCCTCGTTGCTTTTCAGCACAAGATCGATGATGTGGGAAAGAGTGTCTTTTGGGACATTAGAAGTCTCAGATGAAACTCGTTTCAGCACAGGGTTGATTCCAATTCCTTCTGCTTGGAGTTGTAGCACGGTTGACACCACCTTTTCTTCCTCTTCTTCTCCTACCCAAGGGACTGCTTCCAAGAACTCCAAACATGATTGGATGCATGAGCTGAAGCCAAGGAATTCTGCTACCTGAGGATATCACATTCATATTTAGGTTTTGCAGAATAACTTTTTATGTTTCTGTCTTCAAAACCAACTACAAAGAGATTCGGGGAAAGATTTAAGCATATGCTGATCATAAAAAAATCCACTCAACTTCAAGTTTTAAGTATTGATTAAGGTATCCTACATCTGAGCAAAATCTGATTGCATTAATCAGAGTTTTATGGAAATTGAAACAAAATCAAATTGAAAAATGAAGAAACTATAGACTAAGGCTGAATTTAACTTAAGACACTGAAATTTACCACTTCTTACAGAATCTGAATGAAGGTAAAAAGCCTGAATGCATGTAGTTCTAATGTGTTCTGCCACATGTAAGATTTTTTTTAAAATCCCACAAACTTTTCTCCCCTCAAAAAAGCAGTGAAAATTTGGTATTCGCCATCTTCTTTATTTCCTTTCTTTTCATTTACACTAAAAACAATTTGTTAGGAAAGCACATACCACAAATGGGTTCGAAATCAAAGTTGATTCTATAAAGAGGAAAGGGAAGAAGATATAAAAAGAAAGATCCTTTGAAGTTTGATTTTATTCAAGTCATTGGTGTTAACCATCTTAGGGAACCGGAATGCACACAATGAAATCTTGCAAAAGGATAAAAGGGTAAAATAACGAGACGAATTTGAAATGATGGGGCATCGCGTACTGTGGTTTTAGGCTTTTAGCCACAACCTTTCGTAATCAAACCTTAGAGACAGGACCAAAATATTTTGACCAACATTAATAATCTGATGATTTCGTGGCAATAAAAAGTAATTGACTCAGACATCTACTGATTGTTTTGAAAAAAAAATAAACCACCCCCATGTGACGCCATGATATATCATGATCATTACAAAGTCCTCATTCATTGAACACTCCACTCTGCAATGCAACTGTTGACCTTCTATGTCAAATTATATTTATATACAAGTATCTAGTTAGGTATATACTTTTCATGAGCACATAAGTATATACTAGTTAACCATAATTTTAAAAGAAATACCCAAAAATGTGCTAGACGAGCATTTTGGGGGTACATAGACATGAGGATTACTTGTCAACAATACTACAAATGATATTCATAGCAGAAGTTTACTTCTACTGCAACTCTTGATTTAACATCAGTAATGAAGTAATCTAATATCTAATATATATATGAGCACATGAGTATCTGATATCTATCATAAAAGGCACAATTCATGTGTAATGGAAGAAGCACTTCCTCTTTTAAGACCAGAGTTTAAAAGAAGTAATGAAGTTACAATAATCGAGGCGTATAAGAAAAATAAACCTGCAAATAACCTTATAAGAAATTATTCTTGAAACAGCTGCATTGCACCAGTTTCCGTTTCACTAGGACACCGTCCACAATTAATAATCAATAGTCGTTTACATCATTAAAAATAGTACATAATAGATTGATTTATTTTGAAATCCCATTAATTTAGAGAGGAGTATAATTGATGAGAGAAGTAACTCGAGGAGTATAATCAATGAGGAGAGAATTAATACTCTTCATCACAGATATGAATATCAAAAACGGAAGCCATCATTGCATTTCAAAAGCACAAATGAACATCCGCTGATACAGATAATATCAACATTACAATAGCAACACAACATATTTCATACCCATAAACACAATTATACAACAGAATTGGGTAAGCATAACACAAGTCAATGTTGATAAAATAACCATCATCAAAGCAAGACAATAACAGGAAATCACCTTAAGTATTCGGAGAATGCGAGAAACACTCTGCTTCATAAGCCGCTGCTTCATCTCCTTACAGTACATAAGACCAACAGTTTCAACATATATCTCAACATCCTCGCAGTCACCGATTTGGAGACAAGACATACCCGATTGTTCAGATAGTTTTTCAGAGAAGAAGCTACTCTTCTCAGTCAGAACATTCCTGTGCACACTTAACTTGACACAAAATCCCTGCTTCCCGAGCAAAATCACTTTCATATCACAAGTTCCAGGTTCACCAAACTCAATAGCAACCTTCTTTGGCAAAGATTCAATCTTTGGCCTGGGTCCCCTTTCTGCAGCAGCCACAGATGAAGTAGGTGGAGGAGGTCTTTCTGGAGCAGCTGCACATTGTTGATCATCACAAAGAACCAATCTTGAAGGGGCATCTGCAGCTGCAGCAGTTCTTCTCTCATACACCGGCACAGACACAGGCTTTTTTTGAACACTGGTTTTTGGTGGTGGTGAAGAGGGTTTGGGCTTATTGAGAGGATTCTGAGCCTTGAGGCTTTTCTGAAACACCACAGGAGAAGGGCAGCACCAAAACCCTTCTGGGGTCACAGCTATTGGAACATTTTTAATCTTGGTTTGGCCTTGCTGCATCCTGGTAAGCCTAATTTCTGCCATGTCTACCAATGACTCCCAACACACACACAAAGCTAATGAGGAAGAATAAGGTATGAGAGCATCACAAGTAGTGAAAACTGAGAATGATGCAGAGGAAGAAAAAACCAAACACGCCCCTCGTTTTCGTGAGGAGCAACAACCAAATTTGGTGTATTGTACTTCAAAGTCAAGTCAAGAGAAAGAAAATCTCTCGGCAAGTTTTGTTCCACCCTTTCCGCAAGTTCAGCTCTTCCCTTGAAAACAGTGCTCCTCCCGCATAACTAAGGAAACCAACCAACTAACCATCTGCAAAATCTTATCTTGATCTGCTTCTCCCCTTATTGCAGTTTCTTATTTCACAAAAGATTTGAATCCCAAACGAATTTAGTTTTGAGAGAGAGAGAGTGGTTAAAGTATATTTTATTTTAAAAGTATAACTGAAGAGTTAGCTAAAGAGAAAAACTAAATAGAGAAAGAGGGGGAAAAGGCCAAAAACAGAAAAACGGATTCTTTCTCTTGTCACCAGCAGCCGCAGCACCGCCAAAAGGTAACTTACCAAGTAATGGTGTCACATGAAAAACTACTGAAAACCCATGTCATTATATTGCTAACTCAACTCAACCCACAGAGAGAGAAAAGTGACATAACAGAAGCCACAGTGCAAAGCATGAAGGGAACCAGAAAACATGTAGTTCTAGCCAGAGAAGATAATTAGTGCAGTGCAGTGCAGTGTAGCACACAGTTGCAACCAGCAATGCCTTCTTCAATTTGTAAAGCAGAAGGAGAAAAAAAAACACCACAAGACACGAAGAAGAAAAGGAAAAGCAAAAAGGGAATGAAGGAGTGGATGATGATGATGGCTCATGGAGTGTGTTTAAGTTCTATGCTTTGGATGATTGACTTTGTACCTCTGTGGGTCTCAGAAATTTGCATTACTTGTTTTGTTGGACCCCAGAATGTTACACCATTTATTTGTTGTGTGCAAAAGTGACTGTTTTTGGGAAGAAGAGAAAAAGAAAAAGTAATTGGCTTTTCATTTGCCTCTCTTGTTTTTCCTACTGTTGTGTAATACACACAGCTCACTCATCATCACGGACAGCAGGCATGCCTTCCTTTATTATTATTTTTTTCCCATAATTTTCTGAGATTCTTTGTGTCCCAATTGCTTAAAGGGTCCGTCGTTGGATTTTCTAGGCAGGGAGCTAACGTAATCTAGAGTGAAGATGAAGTTTTGTGGCATGGTGTTGCAATTACTTGGACACCCTTATGGTGAAGATTCTCGGATACTGTTCTTTTTCGCACTATTTTAGGTTCAAGAGTGTGAGGTTCAATCTTCTTATGCACTGATAACACTAACATGCCAGCAACTCAACAAAGTAGTATTCGATTTAGAATATGTGGAGTGTTGATAATAAAAGATGTGGGGTTATAATTTTTTTCATTTTTAATAAATTTAATCTAATTGATAATAAAAAGTTTGTCTTATAGAATATATTCTTAAAAAGTATCTTATTGTCATTGGTATTTTTTTAGTATATGTTTAATGTATATATTCAGTTTAATCTTAAAATTATCGTTTATCATCATATTAGTTTCTGAATTAGGGATACATAATTAATTTTAAAAATGTAAATAAAACTTTCAAAGAAAAATAAGTTTTTTTTTTTATTATTTTCAGAAACTAAAGTATCATTTACTCAACCTTTCTAAGGCAAAAACTCAATTTAGCTTATTAACTCTCTTTGAATAGTTTTCTTTGTCATCATATATTTTAGGTAAAATATTTAATATCTATTTGGTTGTAATTTTTTTTCTTAGTCACGCTTTTTTCGTAGAAACAATTCAAACTCACCCATGACTAATCTCTTCTACAAGATTCTTTATTATCACATGAAAAATAATTTTCACTCTAATATAGAATTCATTCATAACAAGTTTTAGTAACTTTTGTTCTCCTTTCACTTACCCATGTATCCCCATTCGGACTTAAAAACATTTTTAATAATTAAATAACCTCGATTATAATTATGTGCACAAAAAACTTACATAAAAACTCATCTATTCTGATAGAGTAATATTCTGAAAACTTTTAACAACCAGTGAGACAAACTTTAAAATTGTGGTAACATAAACTGCATTTGTTGTCCTTGTTCTTTTGTCTTTGGTTTTTTAGAGTTTATAATGATGAAAGTGGCAGTTAAATATTATGATACATTGGGGGACCGAAAACGATGGATGGTGTATACTCCAAACCAAAAGAAGAAAATGCTCTGTTCCTTCTTCCATCTTCAAAGAATTCGATGGCCATTCTTGTTCTTTTGTTGACCCTGTTTCGGTTCTACTCAAGTCCACTTGAGATATATAATAAAGGTGTGTTATGAGATTCTTAAAAAATGTTTTAATCTTATTTTAAGTTTTGTAATATTTTAAGTTTTCTTAAAAAATAAAACTTATATAACGCACGTGTTTATATTTAATTTATAATAATTTAAAATTATCTTAGTTATTATAATTAAATATTATATAAAGTGATGATATAAAAATGATATTATAGTTAAATAAAAATAATATTACAATATTGTAACGAAGTTAAATTAATTAATATAATTATATTTTAATTTAATATTGTAAAACACAATAAATAATTTTATACAAAATAAATAATCATAATTATAAAATCCGCGCAATTCATTTAATATGCATCAAAATTTAAATAACAAAATAAAAAATATACAATGATAAATTTTAAGCAACGGAAACGTATCTCTCTTCAACAATATGTTATTCACTATACTGCAATATATATATATATATATATATATATTGACACTATAAACATGTGTTAGTCCACGTATAATTGAAATTTGAGATTTAGGTATTTTAAAGGTGGGTTTCACATCTTTTCTAGATCTTTTTTCACAATTGTAGCTCACTCTGTATACATAGCATTTGCTACATAATACTCTAAATTACATTGCGTTCTATTTGTTATGTATTGACAACAAGAACTTGTTAAATATAGCGGATCTGTTTAACACATTAATGTGCTTATTTAAAAAAAGAGTTTATCCTAACATTTTTTTTTTTCATGAAAACAGTTCAAGTTTTTTGAAACTAGTGGTCTAAAAACATTATTAACATTGAAAATTATATTAATTTTTTTATCTGTATGATCTAAAATCTTATCTAAGACGCAAACCTTAAATTTAAAACTTTCAACATACCACATTAACACATTTCAGTAGAGGTTATTTTTATATAAAACTTAAGTATTAAATTTAAAAATCCTGATTAAAACATTTGTATTAGAAATATTAGGATTACACATCTAAATTTTCATCCATCATCCCATTTAAATCTATGATGAAAAAAATCATATGCAAAAGTGAGACAGTGTAGTTTTTGAAAGCCTATTTATACTAGTATGTTAAAGATATTCATTCCAATATTTAATTTCCAATGGTTTAATTACATGTTTGTATGTCTCACACCTAATTAGCAGGGTCAAATTAATATGCGTTTACTATCATAACACCTAACCGAACCCCTTTTCCTTCTTTAACTTCCTGCATGGAAAACGATTCCTTACCTAAAGTTGGCATGCATTGATTAATTTGGGTCAAAATCAATGAGGAATGCAAAAATTGAATGTTATCAATCCTAATAATTCTTTTACTTCTTATATGCAGTAGTATTAAATATATTATATATTTTTAAAATACTAAATACTTTACTTTTAAGATAAAATAGTAAAAAGATTTTTTGAGTAAAAAATAAGAGCATGGAGGTGAATGAGAATGGAGACTTGAATGATTAAGAAAATAATTAGTGTTGAATAATGGATTGCCTATAGTTAGGCATTTGACTGGGTCTTCCCAACCACGCCTAGCTTTATCCAACCTGCAATATCTTACGAGTCAAGTGTGTTTCAATAATCAGCCAAACTTATCTTATTGAGTCAATATGAAATCTTTGAAATCTGTCACTTCAAACACCAATTGTTACATATTAAACAGGGTGTCAGATGACGTGTTTAGAAAACAAATTATGTGTCAAAATTCATAATTCGTGTTTGATAAAGGTAATGGATAACATATTAAAGATTAAAATTTAGCATAAAAATTACAAAATTATAAGAGATTCTTTAATCAAATTTTCTACTCGAAATTTTACAATTTTCCATATAATTAGTATATGTCTTTTTGGGACTCATTTGATAGATAAGGTAGAATAATTGTCCTATCTTATTATAACATAATGTTTGTTAATTTGCTTTAATATGATACAGTAATGTTATTTTGTTACTTACCATATTATATTATTGTAATATACTTTTTATTTAAGGGAAATTTAGTTAGGTTAAACTTTCTCTCCTCCTTTTCTTTACATATAATATTTACACATAATTTAAATTACGATATTAACTAAAATATATAATAAATTTTATTATTTAAATATATATTTTTTAAAATATTTGTAACATAGTTTAATTTTAAAAAAATATTAACTTATTTATAATTTTAATAAAATTAATTATATAAATAAAATATTTTTTTTATAATAATGTTAGCATTAAATTTATGTGACAATATATATCGTAATTTTTATAACATGTATTATATTTAAAATTATTATGAAATATAAATTTAAATTATATTATTTATTACAATATTAAATTATATTGTAATTATTTAAATATTATTTAAAATAAAAATTATGCTTATAATATGTTCATATTGTCTCTATTTTAATGAATAAGGACAAGAGACTTAAAGAAAAAAAAAAAAAAATAAAGAAGTAACAATTTCACACCAAAAGAATCAACAAAAGAAATAAAATGAATCTTAAAATAATATTTGTTTTTTTATGGAACTTTAGAAGTACAAGTTTTATGATCCCATACTAAGTCTAATTTTGAATAAAAAATGTTCGATTTTTTTGAGAATGTTGATTTTAGAAAAGGAAATATAGTTAAGGAATTTGTTTTTAGAAGAATACATAAATATTTTCATAAATGTTATTCAGAATTCTTTTCTTGACTTTACTCAAAACACAAATGAAGTCAATGTAAAATCTTGTTTGTAAGTTGTTTTAGTAAAAGAAATTCTTCCTCTTCAATAACCTATATTATTGAGGAAATCCATCTTAATAATGCTATTTCAAGTTTCACCATATCCTTGGCATTTCAAATTTCATCATGTAATTACTTAAAAGTGATTTTTTTTAATAATTATATATACTACAAGTTTTGGGGGAGAAAGTATTTTTGTTCCTTTCTTTGTATGTGAATAATATTTTTCCTGCCAACAAAAAAAATTTATAGCTTGAAATTAAGATATTTGTAACTAAAAATTCTGGGACGAAAGATGGTGATAATATATTTTTTTATTGCACATACAGATACATCAAAATTCTCCAAATAGCAATGGATTTATCTCAAAAAGGAAAGTATACTGGTTTTAAAAAGATACATCATGCAAGATTAAAAATAATTTAATTTAAGAATACAAATTCTGTTTTTATGTTGTAACAACATTTAAAAAAAACACTCTTCCATAACAAGGAATTTTATATTTTATAACGATTTATATGCATTGCTGAATGAATCGAGCGAAACTCAAGATAGATAAATAATACTGGGTGCATAATAACATAGGCCTGTGACCTACAATGGTGGTCATATTTTTATTATTTTCTGAAAAATACAATGATGAATGATGATTACTATGGCTTTTTTTTATGGTGAATCAAATAAATGTGACTTCTATAATTCAACTTTTGATGGAATCACAGTGTTTCTCGTGTTATGCGATGACGTGACCAAATAAATGTGTAAGATACATTCTATTATGTGTGATCTTGGATTCAAACCATTATTACTGGAACCTGTTAAACTTTTTGCAGGAATTTAAGAATATTAAAATTGCAGTGTTTGTTTTATCAGTTAATTGGATTCTTTTTAGGGGAAAAGAGATGCTTTGTCATCACTCTCTCTCTTCTTTTTTGTTTTTTCTGAAGACAGGCCTACAATTTGATAAAGAAATGGAACACAATAATTACTTTGTCTCCTGTTCATTTTTTATTTTTTTTCATTTTTCAGAATCAGTTTGAAGATTTTAATCAATTTTGTTCGTACTATATGAAAAAAACCGATTTACATCTTTAATTCACCAAGGCTGAGCACCAACAATTATTTTCTTAACATATTTTAACATTTATCAACAATTCTATTTAGAAACTTTCATTTTATGGACTATTATCTCATAAGTTATTGTTTAGAGCAATTTATCTCAAAAATTTATTTAGTACAAGAGGCAGAATTTTAGTTGGACAAATCTGAGGTGAAATTAATAAACAAGTCTTGTTAGGGGAGATTTCAAAAGTCCTCATATTACAAAATTTCATGACATATTTTTCAAGAGAGTGCTTAGTGAATGATCTCGTTTTTTTTTCTTACATGTTTATTAATATTAGTTAGTTAGTTTTGTAAAGTATAAATAATTTATAGTTGGGATTATATTACATGAATGATTTTTAGCAAGTTCTGGAATTTTATCAGATTCTGGATTATTTGTGGATTAGTATTGGACTCTAACCCTTTTGTACCTTCAATCTTCCTAAAGAAAACTTGAAGATTGTATTCTAATGCAATTTGCAAGGAATCTCTTTCACTTAGTTCAACCCTCTTATAACTTCATTTGGACTGGTTGGTGTAGCTGCGAGTTTTTGGGAATCATTTTCTACTATCTCCATCTTTTGGACTTTATTTGGTGCAAGTTCATCAATCCCAAAGGGTGAGATTCTTTTATTTAAACATACAACTTTTATTTTCTCCAACTAACTTTCAACTTTGGGATAATGGACCAGTTTATTTAATCTTAAAACAAGTGTTTCTTTTTTCAGGAAAGCAATAAAAAACAAGTAATTTTTATAAAAATAGAAATTATCTATAGCAAGTTACAATTATAAAAAAAACACTTTATTTGATTAAATATGTCTCCCCATATTTTTTAAATAACACTTTCTCTACCAAATTTTTTTAACTTTTATCTTTTTTTAATTAATAAAACATTTTAAAACTACAATATATGTTTTTTCTATAATTTTTTTTCTGAAAAAAAAAACTCGACAATGGGATTGTCTTAAAAAAAAGGCTACAGCTGGGAATGGTAGAATGTTTTTATTGATGCTTTATTTAGATTGAGCTGAGAAAAAGAAAGAAAATAAGAAAAAATAATAATAAATTGTTTAAATTGAGAAAAAAAAAAGTAGAAAGAAAGATAAATGAATGAAAGTTCGTAGATAATGTAATTATGATAATAAAATAATTTTTTTATATATTGATATATTTAGAAAATAATTTATAAAATAAAATTTTGAAAATAATTTAAAATAAAAAATTATTTTTTTAAAATATGAAATAGAATTATATTTCAAAATAAAAATATATTAAAATAAATTAAATAAAAATATCAAAATTTAAATTAATTAATTTTATTTTATTTATCATTTTAATATTTTTATTTTAATTAATTGTTTTATTATAGATAAAAATAAAACTATTAATAATAATTTTTATCGTATAAAAATATATAATTATATTTAAATTGTAATTGATTATGTTTTTATTGATAATCAATAATCATTGCAGTTTTCACGCAAATATATTCTATATAGTGAAGGAAGTCCAAAACGTACAAGTGTTTTCTTTTTTGTATTTATAATATATTATATTTTTATTTTAACTTTTCTTCTTTTTTATCTTTTTTCTTCATACACACCCTAAGAGTGAGTAGCATAGAAAAATAGTTTTTATTGATGAGAGGTCAAGTGTAGGATAGCTAAGAGTATATCTAGTGTGTTTTTTTTTTTTTTTTAATGATAGCTAAAACATATTTAGAAAAGGTTTCTTTTAATGAGTTTTTTAATTTAAAAAAATCTATTTTTGGATGTAATACATCCAATTTCTTCAACTAAAAAAAAAAATCAAAAGTTGTTCTTTCAGAGAATAAAAATACGAATCTCCATGTCAGTCTAAATAAATTTTAAAGTAAAATAAAAATATATAAAAAATATGAGTTTATTAAAGTTTTTTTTAATTATTTGAGTAAAATTCAATATACATTTACAAAAAAAAAACATTTATTTAAAAAACTCAAAATGCCTATGGGAGGGAACAGAGAATTCAGTTAATCAAGTGAAAGGGGACAAAATATACAAAAACAAAATTGAGAATTCAATAGCGTTTGTGATAAACAAATACAATTATATTATAAATAAAATTTGTAACAATTATATATTTTAAACAAATTATATTTAAAATCATGATAATAAGTTATATTATAAAGTAATGTTATTTTTACTTAATGACAATTTCTTTTAAAAAAATATTGAAATTCAACTAAAACTTGAAATGGTTCAAACTAAATGACTCACTTCAAATTGTGAGTTCAAATTATATGAATATTATAAACTAATTTGACTAAATTTTAGACTTAATAAAATTTAAAATTATATATAATCTGTAAACATTTTAAAGCAATTTTGTTTGGGTATAATTGGGTGATTGCTCCTTTATCAATATTGGTTGGATTCGGGAAGAATGAATGCAATTTGCATCAAAGGAAAGGATTGATTATGCCACAATACCCTCCAAAATACAGTGTCACCTTCTCCTAATTAATAAATCATTGATTTGCCTCTATATGATGCATCATATCCCAAAATAAAACTTATAGTGTGGCCCCTTTGATGTAATATGCCCAACAAAAGGGATTGATTGAAAATTTTCCCATGCTATTCCTCAGCTAAACATTTCTTTGTGAAGATGGTGTTAGCTTTACGCAAGTTCTTATCTCAAAGAAAAAAAAAAAAAAAAAACTTACCACACATGCAATAATTTGATTAACTTTTGACTCGTTTCCTTTCTAATTTTCTTCATGCAATACCTGTGGCTTTAGTGCAATCATAGAGCTTTCGTAATGATTATTTCTATCCAATTTCTAAACATGAAAGGCAAAGAAAAGAGAAAAAGATAGACAGAAACATGTTAAATTTTTTCCATGAAGCGTCGGAAGCCAAAATTACATGCACGTAATTTGGTATATTTCAATTATAATTTTCAGGTTTTAATGGTTATAATTTTTATATTTTAAATATAATTTTTTATTCTCAACCAGATTTTAAAGATATTAAATTGTTGGGTTTTGATCTGGTTTTAATTACAGCTCCTGTGGGTTCCCAAGGGTTGAGATTAGATGTGATGAATAGATAGTGTCCCATGCGTTAGTCTAAAGTGTAACCCAACAAATAACCAACTTTTGTATTGATTGTAGTAAAGAACACTCACCTAACTAATTATTAATCACAAACTTGACTCATTTTGTGTGCGTAACGTGAACCACAAAGAACCTAAATCACAACCCTGTTTTAAACAGTTTGTATAGATTAGCTTTAAGAAAAATAATTATTTGAAAAGATGATTATCTAACATCAGAAAGATCAAATGCCATTTATAGCAACTATCTTAACTTTCAATAATTTTTAATTCACAATTAATTAAGTTGAAAGTTTCTTTCAACTAAAATATATTTAAAAAACTTAAATCAATACAAAATTATTTTTTAAATATTAATTCAAAGTTATTTAATAGCTGCGTTATATATATATATATATATATATATATCAAAATTAATTCAATTCTTATAATTTTTATATAAAAATAAATGTAATATATAATTACAATTCAACCGTTAAATCAATAAAAAATGTATTTTATAGAAAATTACTAATAATGTAATAATTAATATATATTATACCACACTTTTAAATCAAGGTAGAGCGAATATGTAAATCCGTAGGCTTGTATCTTTGTATCCAATCACGCATGCAAGAGTTAATAAAATACAAGCCCAACATAATTTTGGCGACATTAACATCAAGTAATTCTTTTCGAATAATACATCATAAAGAATAAGTTTTCAAAATTGTTAAAAAACTAAAAACGTATTAATGATATATATATATATATATATATATATATATATATATATATATATATATATATATATATAACTTATATAGAATAAATGAGATATATATATATATTTTATATTTCTCACAAA
>Ga0099825_1000647_pt1 | contig 38909 bp, 11 predicted proteins | sample SiratroredBW_FD_76838 | JGI IMG/M metagenome (GOLD analysis project Ga0099825, IMG submission 76838) | Root nodule microbial communities of legume samples collected from California, USA - Siratro red BW | ecosystem: Host-associated > Plants > Roots > Nodule | place: USA: California | collected...
ATATATTTTATTTAATATATATAAAAATTAAATAAATATATATATATATATATATATATATATATATATATATATATATATATATTAAATTTATTTATGAAAATACAAATACCGCGATTGATAATAGTTTTTGGAGTGACTGAAAAGATAAGCTATGTACACCACAAACAGGTTCAATAATTGTACTCATACCCGAACTGACATTGATTCGTCAGGATTTGGTGTGGATGAGTTAGTAAATGTTTGCAGAAAAACTCCTTGCAAAAGCAAGCAAAAAGTGTTGCTCTATTTGGTACATTGGAAGGTAAAATATTCCTATTCAAACATGCAGTTAAGGGTTAATTCAATAAAACACTATTTAACTATTTAAATTGCATGAATTCGTTTAAATTAAGCTAGTTTTCTTATATAAAAGTTTATAATAAAAACTGACAAGTGCATGAGAGGCAGAATTTGGACAAATTGCTTATTTAACTCATTAAAAATATTGGATTAGATTAGAATGAAATTTCATATTCTTTTATACTAAACTTAATTCAATCTAACTCCCCTTTTAAGAGATTAAGTGATTAAATTGTATGAGTTGAATTTAAATTTTATAAAAAAAAAATTCAAAATTTTATTTTTTAAGTATCAATATAATTAATAAATAATGTAATTTTATTAAAATTAATTCAATATTTCATGTAACTCAATAAATTAAGTTATAACAAGATTCTTAAAATTAATTCAAGACGGAAAAAAACATAATACAATTTCTTTATAACGAGTTTTAGATTGAATTTTTAATCATTTATACTAAAATCCTCGTTGAATCCGTATGAGTGGATAAATCAAATTTAATCAAGTGATAATAAAAAAATTAATATAACTGAGTTGAATTGAATTGAGTTTGATGATAAGTAAACTAACAAAATGATTATAGATAAATATGAAACCAAAAGTATAAAAAAATAAAAACGCCATATAATTATTATATGAATTTTTTCAAACGGGTAAAAATTGATATTAAAAGCAGAATAATTATATTAGTTGATTAGGTGTCATCTAAAACAGGAGCCGGAAAATACTCGGTTTTTGTCGTTCAATAATTGGAATGGAACCTTGTGCATTATTTGGTAAATAAAAATGTTAACAATATTGTGTTTCATTCGATATCTTATATATCTATAAGTTAACAAACATAATTTAAATAAAGGTATAAACACTACAGAAAAAAGGTTTTTGTGTTATGAATTTTAAAATAATGCAAAAAAAAGTTTATATAAAATTTGTTTTTTCACTAATATTTTCTAATTAAATTATAGAAAAATATTATTAAAATAGCTTAGTTAGGTACATAAGATAGTTACAATATAGTTTCTATTCTTAATTCATCATCTATCTATCTATATATCAATAAATACAATCACATTTTACGTAAAACTGTATATAATCAGGACCTTTTAAATGAAAAATATAATTGAATAATAGAGTAATTATAAGACGAATTTTGAAAAGATTATTTATTGATATAAAAAGTAAAAGAAAATGTTATGCAATTATGATTAAACTTTGAAACAGATGAGAATTAACGTGAAAATAAATGAGACGTATTTGGCTTTTATATCAACAAAGTTTTTAAAACCTAGAAAAGTGCATTTTACATTAATGTGAATAAATAATCATATATCAATTTTATATAATCTTAACCTTAATTTGTTTTAAATTTTCTCGTTTTTCTACTATTGTCCACGCATGTTTCAGCTTTAGAGGTAGCAGCACATGGCAGCACATGCTGGCAGTATAGTTTCATTAAATTTTTACGTCACTTCTATACAATTTGTTAACAACCCACTTCCTCTTTTTCATTATTTTAGCTGACATTGAAATTTGTTTCCATAATCTACAAAGCATAAGATATGGCTAATAAAATATGGTAAATTTGTATAGCAGTCAAATAAAATAAACTGTTGGAGAAGGAAAAGGCTAAGAGCATCTTCATTGGCATAATCTCCCATAACACAGAAGCTTGCAAGTAATGGATTCAACACCCCTTTGCAACCTCCACTTTGTGTTCATCCCGTTAATGGCCCCAGGTCATCTTCTTCCCATGGTGGACATGGCCAAATTGCTGGCACGACGCAAAGTGAAAGTGAGCATAGTCACCACACCCCTCAATTCAATCCACTTCCAAGCCAGCATAGACAGAGAGATTCAATCTGGCTCACCCATCCAGATTCTGCATGTTCAGTTTCCATGCGCTGAGGCTGGACTACCAGAGGGCTGTGAGAGCCAAGACTCTCTTCCTTCAATGAATCTCCTATACAACTTCAACGTCGCTTTGAACTTGCTGCAACACCCAATAGAAGAGCTTCTGCAAAACCAAAGCCCTTTTCCAAGCTGCATAGTTGCCGACAAAAATCTCCTGAGCGCGGCTGGTGTTGCAGACAAGTTGAATGTCCCTAGAATAATATTCGACGGGACTAGTTGCTTTTATCTGCTGTGCTGCCACAGTTTAAACAAATACAAGGTCCATGAAGCTGTGTCTTATGAGCAGAAATTTCTCGTGCCTGGATTGCCCCACAAGATCAAATTGCGAAGGTCCCAACTTCCCGGGATATTCTACCCCGGCAAGGACTTGAGGTTGCAAGCTTTTCGTGAGGCAATAGAGGAAGCTGCGAAAAAAGCATATGGGATAATAGTTAATAGTTTTGAAGAGATGGAAGCGGAGTATGTTAAAGAGTATGAGAGGGTTACGGGCCATAAGGTATGGTGTGTAGGACCTGTGTCGCTGTGCAATAAGGATGACACGGAGAAGAGTCTGAGAAGTAAGAGAAACTCAAGTGATGAGAGTGAGTATGTGAAGTGGCTTGATTCATGGCCTGCAAGGTCTGTGATTTATGTGTGTCTTGGTAGCCAAAACCGTGCAACTCCTGAGCAGTTGATAGAAGTGGGGTTAGGATTGGAAGCGACAAAAAGACCATTCATTTGGGTGCTTAGAGGTGCATATAGAAGAGAGGAAATGGAGAAATGGCTGTTGGAAGATGGGTTTGAAGAGAGGGTGAAAGGGAGAGGGATTTTGATAAAGGGTTGGGTGCCACAAGTGTTGATATTGTCACATAGAGCAATAGGAGCGTTCTTGACACATTGTGGATGGAATTCCACGCTTGAAGGGGTCTGTGCTGGGGTTCCCTTGGTGACTTATCCTCTGTATGCTGAGCAGTTTCTTAATGAGAAGGTTGTTGTGCAGGTGGTGGAGACTGGGGTGAGTGCAGGAGCTGAAACTGTTGTGCGCTTGGGAGATGAATTTAAGGCTCGAGTAGAGGTGACGAGGGACAATGTTACGGATTCAATAGAGAAAGTAATGGGTGAAGGCAAAGAAAAGGATGCGATAAGGGAAAGAGCTACAAATTATGCAGACATGGCAAGGAAAACAGTAGAAGAAGGTGGTTCATCTTACAACAACATGTCTCTGCTAATTGAAGACATCGTCCGTTTGAAAAAAATGTCACGACAAAATGCCACACCAAATGTTTTTTTAGAGTAAATTATATCATGTAGTATGTTTATGTTAAGCTTCGGTCAAATTGTAGTTTTAAATTGGGTGTTTTGTTTCTTCACATCTTTTCCCACTTACTTTGTACCTGACAGATGATTGAGCAAACTAAAATAATATATATATTCTCCCAAAGATCCACCGTATCAGATAATGTATTCTAAATTCTTTTAAATAATTAATTACTCCCACTTTCATCTCGTGATGATACACACTAAGGAGATTAGTTAAGTCTTTAAAATCGATAGAAGAGGATATAATAATAGTTTTTTAGGAAAATGCAATTAATTAACTAGTTAAATCTACACCCGAAAATACTTTTAGTGGCAACTGTTATATCTTTTGATGAAATATAAATGGTCTACAAAATCATTAAGTTGATTATATAGTTTTATTAAGGGCTGGATTACTAAAAAAACTTTAATGCTGGCAAGTGTATCCAAAATTTCAGCGACAATCATAATGAATGCTTGTGAATCTTCTTATGAGAAAATATTTAACGGATAATTTATTTTCACATAAAATTTAAAATATTTGATGATTTAATTTATTTGGAAGAAAATTAAAAAAATAAAATTATGTAAATTTATGAAGATAATTTAGTTATTTAAAATGAGGTAATTTCATATTTTATATAAAAAAATTAAAATTTGATTTTTTTTTTAATTTTCTTTTCTCTTATATAACTTGGTCAGTCAATCATCAATTCAGTTTCAGAGTTGAGACGTTATGACTAACATCAGAATATTGTTGGCTTAATCGAGCTTAAGATATTATTGATTTGACCTTTTTTTATTGACGTTGTAGAGTTCCTTTCAGACGTATGTTTTTTCAGTTGATGTATTTTTTTTTCATAGTTGATTGGAATTGTTCTTTAATTATAAAGAATGGAGACATTTTTTTTATTAATGTTAACTAAAATTATTTTAGCCCGTATCAATTGTAAGAAATTTTTAATAAATATTGCTCTAAAAGTAGAAAAAACGAAAAAAATATAGAAAAAATAATTCAAATATTAATCAAATTGCGATCTATGTTAACTAATAAAAAAAATATAGTAAACTGATCGGGTAAAATTCACCTTCGTCAAGCTATTTTAAAATTATACAAGCAACCTAAATCTGGATAATTTAAAATATTATTAATCATTCCATACGTAATAATTTCATGAACTCAAGCCCTTGTGGAATATTGGATTCCGTCTATTCAATTGTTGATGGGTCATGATGGTTTCTTAGTCCCCATGGTTCAATACTAATGGGCAATCTCTTCCTGGACTTCCACGTTTACTTCCTGCACTCCATCGTATGGGAATTTATATTTTTGTTAATTCTAGAAAAAGTTTTCTGCAAAATAGAAACTGACTTACGAAAAATATTTTTTGAAATTATAACGCTTTTTTTTAAGAAAAATGTTTTCCTTAAGTAATTTTCTCTTCTAAAAAACCTTTTTTTACATACCCATCTACACTCTCCTCTTTTGAAAAAATATTTTTTTATACTACATAAACCTCTTACAGAAAAACTTTTTTTTAAGATATTTCACCCACCTCATAATTCATTGTAAATTTCATTTTTGGAAACTCATTTATGCACGAAATAGCTGAAGAATATCCACATCACTCAGCAGCCCCCACTCTACCACTCTTCCTTAATTATTTTGGGAAGAGTTTTTCTGGATATTATCAATTGCCAATGGGTGTAGGAAATTGAAATAAGAACAAAACACTAAAAGATGACTCTTTATTTCTTTTTCACTTTCAAATACATTAATACTCCTTATCAATATGTCACAGTGTAGTTTAAAAAAAAATTAAAAAAATGTGAATCGGATGGACACTCTTATCCGGTTCACAAATTTACAAATCGGAAGAGGTTCATCCATCACCCATTCGGTTTGTAACTTTTTTACCTTATGACAACTGGACGAGATGGGGTCCGGTTCACAACTTACAAACCGGATGACACCTCCCATCCAATCCATCCGATTAACAATTTATGAATCGGACGTCAGGCTGTCCGGTTTTCAAATTTCAAAAAAGAAAAATTGGATGACCTCATACAGGTGCTCTACCATAAACACTTTAAAATTACTTAATAAAAGAAAGGTATTTGAATAATTTCTTCAAGTACAGTTGTAGAATTAAAATTTTGTACAGGGTTGGAGGAAGAATTTGCTAAAAGGAAAACCTGGTGGAAATCTTTTGTCCAAATCTCTAAGTCCATATCAAGTGAAAGAAAAAAACACCTTAATTCCACTGTTGCATTTTGGAAAGTAACAAGAGTTTCTTGTCTATAAACGGCAAGTCGTGTCTAAATTGAGGTGGTCCAACTCAAGTCACGTCCATTCCTTGGAACTCATGCCATATGCATGTCTTACAACGTGTTTTTGGTTATCGTTAAAAACAAAAATCTAATTGGACTTGGATCTGAAAGATTGAGCACAGACACGTACTTCGTTTATGTGTCATTTTATATCTGATTGTTTTGCTTTGTGTAGACTTCTTTTGTTAAGAGAATGAGATTGATTAAAAAAGATATACTATTCGGATTCACTTCATGTGAAATTTATTTTATTTAAGGACTTATCCATCTATCCTTAGATGAACAAATTGCATATTTATTAAGAAAAAGAGTTGGAGAGCAGAGAAGTAACCAGAATTTTCTCAGCATCTCCCACAACACAGAAGCTTGCAAGCAATGGATTCAAAGCCCCTTTGCAACCTCCACGTTGTGTTCATCCCAATAATGGCCCCGGGTCATCTTCTTCCCATGGTGGACATGGCCAAAATGTTGGCACGACGCAAAGTGAAAGTGAGCATAGTCACCACACCCCTCAATTCCATCCACTTCCAAGCCAGCATAGACAGAGAGATTCAGTCTGGCTCACCCATTCAGATTCTGCATGTTCAGTTTCCATGCGCTGAGGCTGGACTACCAGAAGGTTGTGAGTGCGCAGACAATCTTCCTTCAATGGATCTGCTATCCAGTTTCAGCGTCGCAATGAACTTGATGCAGCGCCCAATAGAAGAGCTTCTTCAAAAGCAAAGGCCCTTGCCAAGCTGCATAATTGCTGACAAACATTTCGTGTGTATGGCTGAGGTTGCTGACAAGTTCAACGTCCCTAGAATAATATTCGAGGGGTCTAATTGTTTCTATCTCCTATGCTGCTACATTTTAAAAAAGGAGAAGGTCCATGAAGCTGTGTCTTATGATGAGAAATTTCTTGTGCCTGGAATGCCCCACGGAATCGAATTTAGAAGGTGCCAACTCCCCGGGTTATTCCATCCCGGCAAAGACTTGAAGTTGCAAGCTTGTCGTGAGGTTACAAGAAAAGCTGCAAAAAAAGCATATGGGATTGTGGTTAATAGTTTTGAAGAGCTGGAAGCTGAATATGTCCAAGAGTATGAAAGGGTTACGGGGAATAAGGTATGGTGTGTTGGGCCTGTGTCGCTGTGCAATAAGGATGACACGGAGAAGGCTCTGAGAAATAAGAGAAACTCAAGTGATGAGAATGAGTATGTGAAGTGGCTTGATTCATGGCCTGCAAGGTCCGTGATTTATGTGTGCCTTGGTAGCCTAAACCGTGCAACTCCTGAGCAACTGATAGAATTGGGGTTAGGACTGGAAGCAAGCAAAAGGCCATTCATTTGGGTGCTTAGAGGTGCATATGGGAGAGAGGAAATGGAGAAGTGGCTCTTGGAAGATGGGTTTGAAGAGAGGGTGAAAGGGAGAGGGGTTTTGATAAAGGGTTGGGTGCCGCAAGTGTTGATATTGTCACATAGAGCAATAGGAGCTTTCTTGACACATTGTGGATGGAATTCCACGCTTGAAGGGATCTGTGCTGGGGTTCCGTTGGTGACTTTTCCTTTGTTTTCTGAGCAGTTTCTGAATGAGAAGATTGTTGTACAATTGGTGGGGAATGGTGTGAGTTTGGGAGCTGAATCAGTTGTGCACTTGGGGGAGGAAGATAAGGCTCGAGTTCAGGTACCAAGAGAAAATGTTGCAGAATGTATTGAGAAGCTAATGGGCGAAGGCAAAGAAAAAGAAGTCTTTATGGAAAGAGCCATAAAATATGCAGACATGGCAAAGAAATCAGTGGAAGAAGGTGGCTCATCTTACAACAGTATGTCTCTCCTAATTCAAGACATAGTAAGTTTCAAAATGCCTTGCTAGATAATGTATTAGGTTTATTTTCTATAGAATTTGACAAGTTTTTGTTTTATGGAATTTTTTGAGCTTTTATTTTGTTATTGTTTTTTAAATTAAAGTAAACTACTTTACTTTTTTTTATTCAAAGTCACTCTAATCAGATACAAAATATGAGACATTCTATGCACCTCAACAGAACAAGAGTTTATTGAGTGTAAATAAGATGATAAGAAAAATTATTATAAGTATTTTTTTATTTGAAAGTTTTGTACAACTTGGAAGACTTACTTTCTAATCAATCAAATATCTCTATAATTTTCAAAAAAAAAAAAAACTGCTGATACTAAACAACATTTGACCCTTCCAATTTTTTGAAAACATCAAATGATGATGACCCTAGTCTAACCAATGCAACAGATGCCAACGAGTAAAAGATAGGAGCTTTCAGTCTAAGAACATAATAGATGTAAAGATGGAAGTGGATCATTTGATGCATCACATCAAAAGTACAATACCAAAAATGCTTATCGTACATTCCAAGTCCCAGCCTGGAAAATCCTCAAATAATGGGATTTGGAAATTATTATAATGACAGAAAAAAAAAAATAAATCACATCATCTTTAATTCAAAATTTTAAAATATTAAATTTATAATAATTTTTTTTATATATTATTTAACTTTTTTATTTTTATTAATTATGAGACTTAAACTCATATTTATAACCTATGTATTTACTCAAGCTACAATAAGTTTAACCTTTTTATTTTCCTTATTATACCCCTTTTTCAACTTTGATTTGATAAATACTTGCAGAAATAAGTGATAATAACAAAAAGAGGTCCTGCGCAATATTGTTAGTTTCATCAATAAATTTCAGAGACTTTTGCTTTTTCCATCCCATAATTATTAACTGCACTCACATACTGAGACAAAATGACTAAAATTTCCTCCTTTGAGATTGTGTCACTGCCCTCGGCCATCGCTTCGCTTTTGCCACCTTACACCTTCATTCTACATCGTCCGCTAACTCTTGGAGATCAAGAAGAGGAGAGAGTTATTTCGAAAGCTATCATTTACGTTTTCTTCTTAAAATTATGTTTTGGAAAATTCGTTTTAGAACACATTTTATATATATTTTTGAAAATTTCATTCTAAAATAAATTTTATGTGTTTTAAAAAATTAAATCCTAATTTTTTTTTAAATATCATATATACTTTGAAAAAATTGTTCAAAAATTCTATTCTAAAATTTCTGTTACAAAAATTTTAGAAAGTTTGTTTCAGAATAATTTTCCGAGACAGACGGTCCACAAGTCACTTTTACAAATTATTTTAAAAATCGAGTGCCTTTAGAAATTTTGAGGGTTACGGGAAGAAAAAGCCACCTCGGGTTGTAAATCTTCAATAAACTTGTGGATCAACAGAAAGTAATGCTCTAATCAAAATCAAACTTTCAGTGCACTTCCATAAGTTCTTCCTGTACCTCCGTATCTTTTTAAAATAACAATTTTGTCTTTATATAAAAGAAAATATATTAACCTATATAGGTTCTTCCTACACCTTTATCTTTGTAAAAGAAAATATATTAACATTCTACACATTATTCAGTCTTCAACGCGCACTTCCTTTATCTCTTTAGGATAAAACTCTTAAAAATTATTTTGGAATGAAATTTTCTTTTATCTCCTTTACTTAGAAACTCCTGAAATTGTTATTTATTCAATTAAAAAAAATTTATATTCAAGAAATTGTTAGTTTCTCATTAATAGCAAAATAGCAAGGAGTCCATCCTTTGGGTTATTCAATATATAAATTATTCATGCCTCCATCCCGAGTTAGTCTACAGGCTTTAAGACATTTTCTCTTTAAATTTTTAGATTCTTTAGGTTTTAATTACATTCTTTAACTCCAAGTGTTTAATTTTTCCGACTTTTTAACTTGTTATCTTTATAGTCAAATATATAAACAACTTTGACAAATGCGATCTGTCTAGTCATTTAGTAATATAAAGGGATAAAGCAGCTCTACTTTTAAAAATAATAATATATTTACAACCGCATTTAAATAGCTAGATATCAGTTAACTCGTCATTTTATAGTAGTTAAAGAGTTGGTTAAGCTGTCATATTTAATTTCACATTGGTTTATAAAACAGTTTACAACAAAAGCTACAAGTGTTGTTCCGTCGAATACAAGTTAGAAGTTTAAGTGAGTCCACTTGGACAGAACCAGCATCCAAACTTTTACATTAACAAGAAACTCACAGTCAAATGTTTCAGATTCTTGTGGAATGTACGAGTCATGTTCTTACTTACGGCACCAATCTTATTTGTTAGCTTAAAACCATAAAGTATCATGAAATGAAATCGTGGGAGTAATTTAGAATACATTATTTCATATGTTGGGTCGTCGAGAGAATATATATTTGACAACTTATTCCATATACAACCGCTTATAATGATGACATATAAAAAATATATATATTTTTTAATTTTTTATTAAAAAAATGAAGAGTTGATAATTAAAATTATTTATTTTTAACTTTTTTTAATCAAAGATTATATAATAATTAAATATTATATATATGAAAATTTTGAATAAAAAATATAAAGATATTTTTATATTAAATAAGTATTGCATAAATATTTATTTTATTATTATTAATAATAATATTATTATTTTTATTTTTTAATATTAAACTATTTAATTAATATTTATAAAAAATACCTTAACAGTTTTATTTTATTTTTATTATTAATTATTTAGATTTTCTTTTACAAATTAAAATATAAACTTTAATTCAAACAAAAATTTTTAATTTTTTTCCAATGTAAATTTATTATAAAAATAAAAGTAAATTAATTTATTATTTTTATATTTTTTTATCTTAATTTTAAATTAATTAATAATTACAACTCTTATCATAACGCTTATAATATTTTACAATCCGATCATTTCATTCATTATTTTAAAATTTGAATTTTTCTCTCATCTTTACTATATTCTCACTATCTTTTAAGTCTTAAATTTACATATTTATCTTTGCCACATACATAATATCCTTTGTCACACATGCAATTTGTTAGATGTCAAAGTTGTCAAGGGGGCGTCATTTAGTATCAAATTAAAATAGTGTTTCTAACATTCACCTTCTCCATCCATTTATGTTGAGAGTTTCTATGTCATTCATCTTTTGCTCCTTCTCTCTCAATTCCATATTACAATCTCATTGATTCTCCTTTCACGATTCAAGTCCTTCCCTTTTTCTGAGATCTTCTTCCTTTAACAACAGTGCTTGAATTCCAATTTTTTTGTTTCTAACGATGAGTTTTACTCTAATCGCTCACTCAGTGAGTTTTTTTCTCTGCCCACTCAAAGGTTACTCTATTTTTCCTTCAAAATTGATTTTGAAACATAATATAATAATACAATTTTACTCTTTGTCACGTAAGCAAAGACTGCCAAGTCAAAGTTGTCAAAAAGTAATATTATTTCTGTGGTTGTTAAAGAATCATTTTCCTAGAAAATAACTCCCTTTTTAACAATTGTGAGGTGACACAATTGTTTATGTGGTTAAAGGATATTTTGTCTTTATTTATATTAAAAAATGGGAAAGTGTTTGAGGATTGAACCAAGTTATTATAAGGAGTTTAAGGTTTAGTCATAGTAGAAATTATATGTGAAGAAATCACGTCTCACATGAAAAAGACAAGTGAGTGAAAAAAAACGAAATCACCTCACACCAAAGAATCGTGAATGGAAAGAGTTTTATTAGAAAAAAAGAAAGATGAAATCTTAAAATATTGACTTAAGAGAATATTGTTAAGAAAAAAGACAACTTCTTCCTATTTGCTTCCTTGAGACTTCTCTCATAATTCAAACAATTAATTTAAACCAAGAACAAGTAAGGAAAAACTCTACTATCTAAAATAAAAGTGTCCTCCGCTCCACCAAACTCCAACAATAATCACAAAATAACTTAAATTCATATTATTTTACCTTAAACACTCTCTAAACCTCAATAAAAATTCATTTCTTTAATACAATAAATACTTTAAATTAAAAAATTATTTTTATTGCCATCTCACCACTCTGTGAAGTGGTTAGAATGTCACATGGGTTTCGAACTATCATAACCTTATTCTATATGCAAGTAAATATTATTTCACACAATCTATTCACAAAATACAACTGCTTTTTTTAATAAAATATTATATTTTAATAGAATAATATTATTTTCAATTGTTAAGCGGGTGTAAATCATTGTTGATTATGTTAAACTTATCATTGCTCTTTATATGGGTGGTTAAAGTAATATTTTCCCAATCTTGTTTGTTAGCTTAAAACCATAAAATACTCATTTAATGAGTAGGAAAGAACTAAAGACGTGTTGAGTTAAAATACTTACAAAGTCTTCCACCAATTGAAACGGTGCCGGCTTGACACATGAACTTGCATAGGTAGTCTCTTACGCCACAAGTGTCTAACAGATTATAAACAAGTGAAGTTCGGTGTTTGTCCTTCGACCAATTCAAATCCAAATGGCATCCCAAGAATCTCAGCTTCACTTCGTTCTGTTTCCTCTCATGGCCCCAGGCCACATGCTCCCCATGACAGACCTTGCAACAATACTGGCACAGAATAACATGATTGTTACTGTAGTCACCACCGTACATAACGCTTCTCGTTTCTCAGAAACCTTTGCTCGTGCTTCCGACTCAGGTCTCGACCTCCGACTGGTTCAACTCCAATTTCCATCCCACGATGCTGGATTTCCAGAAGGGTGTGAGAATTTTGACATGCTGCCTTCAATGGGCATGGGCTTGAATTTCTTCCTTGCCGCAAACGCCATTCTACACGAACCGGCTGAGAAAGTGTTTGAACAATTGACACCAAAACCAAACTGCATAATCTCTGATGTGAGTTTATCATACACAGCCCACATCGCTACCAAATTCAACGTCCCCAGAATTTCTTTCTACGGAGTTAGTTGCTTCTGTCTCTGGTGGCAGCAAAAGTTGGTCACTTCTAAGGTGTTTGAGAAGGTAGCCACAGATTCAGAGTACTTTTCCATACCTGACATCCCTGACAAAGTTGAGGTCACAAAAGCACAGACGTCAAGACCTATGCATGAAAACTGGAGCGAGTTTGTTGACAAAATGGCCGCAGCTGAAGCGGTTACTTATGGAGTGGTGGTGAATTCTTTTGAGGAGTTGGAAGCAGCATATGCAAGGGAGTTCAAGAAGGCCAGAAACGATAAAGTGTGGTTTGTTGGACCCGTTTCGCTTAGAAACAGGAATCACTTGGATAAGGCTCAAAGAGGGAACAACAACAACACATCAAGTGATGCACATAGTTGCATGAAGTGGCTGGACTTGCAAACGCCAAATTCGGTCATTTACGTGTGCCTTGGGAGCATATGCAATTTAAATCCGTTGCAGTTTATAGAGCTTGGTATGGCCTTGGAAGCATCCAAAGTACCGTTCATTTGGGTCATCAGGGAAAGGAATCAAACAGAAGAATTGATGAAGTGGATTAAAGAATCAGGGTTTGAGGAAAGGACCAAGGGGGTTGGTCTAATGATTCTGGGTTGGTCTCCTCAGGTACTAATACTATCACACCCTGCAATTGGAGGGTTCATAACACACTGCGGTTGGAACTCAACACTAGAAGCAATATCCCTTGGCGTGCCAATGCTTACGTGGCCATTATTTGGGGACCAATTCTTCAATGAGAGGTTTGTTGTGAACATTATAAGAATCGGAGTAAGCGTTGGGGTGGAAAGTCCGGTGCTTTGGGGCGATGAAGAGAAAACTGGGGTGTTGGTGAAGAAGGAGGATGTAGTGAGGGCTATAGAGAAGTTAATGGATGAGGGAAGTGAAAGTGAAGAGAGAAGAAAAAGGGCCAGAGAGCTTGCAGAGATGGCTAAGACAGCTGTAGAAGGAGGCTCTTCTCACTTCAATGTGAAGCGGCTAATCCAAGATATCAGGCAACAGTCCACCAAAGACTGAAGATTATCTTCTGTTACCAAAAGCATATTTGGTATATTATTTCCAGATAGTTTCCTAATTCTGCTTAGCAAATCAGTAAAATAAGGTAATTTTGTAATCTTGATTTCTGTTTAAGACTGCCAAATTAGTTATTCTCGCCCTGTATTCTAGCTGATGATTTTAGTCCACTAGCACTGTTGGCTTCACCTACATACATATTTGGGAATTTCTGCTATTATCTCCACAATGACTTCTTCAGTGTACCAGCTTTATTTATCACCCTCCCGTCCACATATACTCTGCCTGCATCCCATATGTTATCAGTATATGATAGTATATTCTCTTTTTTTACAATGAACAAACATAAAAAGAGTCTGCAATGACGAATTAATCTTGGTTACCAAATATTTACATTCATTTGAGTGTAATGTCTAAATGTAGATAGCACGAAAAGAAAGAGAAAATGGAGACTCTGAATAATATTTGTTGCATTGCAGTACTCTTTTTTTGAGTTACATTATATTTGACATGTGATAAATTCACAGGAATAAAGAATTTAAGCTGGTTGGTTTGGTTTCTCTGTCAGTGAGTGAGGAGGTTCCATTGATGATACGAGAAGTACTTCATGCTACAGTTTTACTTTTGGTTCTAGTGTTTTCTCATGAAGCTCAAACAAACAAAACTTTGTGACACAATCCACTACTGAAGCAAAATCGATTACACTAGAGAATGAAAAATTTGTAACTTTGGTTTAGTGCAAGTTTGAATCTCAGTTAGCAGATCTATTGACAAAACCAATCTATTGACAAAACCACTTTCAATCAGTAGGTTTGAGTTTTTAATGCAAAAATTGGTGTTTGCAGCACCTAAAGCAAATGTTAGAAAAATGGTTCAAGACTTGAACATCCCACATTCTAATTATGTTTATTGTTGTTTTCCTAGTCTTAAGGAGTCAGTTAGGAAGTTTTTAGGTATTTTTGTTATCTCCATTTATGTTCATGACTTATTTCTATGACTATGTTATTAGTGGATAGTTTTTTCTAAACTTTATGAATTATATGGTTTCTGATATTAAAAATATGATCTGTCTTTCTCGTTCAGTATATTATACACGTCTTTCTTTTTCTAAGAAAACACTACTACTCTGTTATTTATTTTCGTGAAAATCTATAAGAGTCTTCTTCTGGGGTTGTGGGAAATAGTTTTGAAGAATTGAAGCATGGTTGTATAAAGAGTATGAGAAGGCCTTTAACAAGAGAGTTTGGTGCATTGGTCCTGTGTCTTTATCCAACAAGGATAGTTTGGACAAGTTTGAGAGAGGAAACAAGCTTTCAATTGAAGAGAAGCAATGGTTGGAATGTCTAAACTCGATGGAACCAAGATCAGTTATTATGTATGCCTTGGCAACTTGTGTAGGCTTGTTACATCTCAATTGATGGAACTCGCGTTGGGTAGTCAAAACTGCGGGAGAAAATATTTCAGAGCTAAATAATTTGTTAGTGAATGAAAATTTTGACGAAAGGGTAAGAGGTAGAAGACTTGTCATAAAGGGATGGGCTGCACAAACATTGATATTGTCTCACGCTTCAGTTGGTGCATTCTTGACCCACTGGCTGGAATTCAACATAGAAGGTGTGTGCTCCGGGTTGCCAATGATAACATCGCCTTTATTTGCTGAGCAATTCTTCAATGAAAACTTTATTGTGCAAGGTTTGAAAATAGGAGTTAGAATAGGTATCGAGGTTCCAGTAAGTTGGGGCGAGGAAGAAATAGTTGATACAATGGTGAAGAAAAGTAGAATCACTGAGGCTATAGAGATGTGCATGGTGGGTGGTGAAGAGGGGGAAAAGAGGAGGAATAGAGCAATAGAGCTTGGAAAGATGGCAAGAGATGCCATGGTCGAGGAAGGTTCATCTCACTCCAAACATTTCAGGCTTAATTGTGATGGTGAATGATTTTTTAATATAAAACTTGGGTCCTCTTCTTTATACTCTTAATTAATTCATTTTTTATTATTGATAAAAAAATTATCATAATATTAATTAATTAATATGTTAAATATGTTGGTTAAGATCTTTGTTGCTCACCTTGTGACTAATAAGCCATATCTTTGTTTTATTGTGTACTTTTCTCTAGATGACTTATAATAAATAAAATAAAATAAACTTTGGGTGCTAAGAAAAAGTAAGAAACTACAATGTTTTTTATAATAATATATATTTTTCTGCGGTAACTAATTTACATATAAATGTATAATTTTGTTATGAGTGTTAATACTTTAGTCACATTAACAATCATCAAACTAAAACACATTTATTTAAAAACTTAAAATAATAATACTTTAGTCACATTTACTTTTTAATGTAATATCCTAGTATGTATTATTATATTATTAAAGTTAGTTGTAAAGCAGTTGTTTTTTTTAAGGTTGTCAATGTATTATTTTTGTTGTGTTATTTCCTTTGACTGTATGAATGCTTAGGATATTAATGTAACTTTTGATATTAATGTAACTTTTCTTGTTTCTCGTACAGAATAGCTATCCTATATTTTAAGATTACTAAATAAGAGAAAATTTTACACGGTTGAACACTTCTTTAATAGTAGTTATTTCCCTTTAACTTCATGTAAAACTTTTACAAGTGTGACTTCAAATTTTCTCATCAATTATGAACTGCTGGATGAACGAAAGGAGAGAAAAAAAACTTGGTTTGTTTCGCCAAACCCTAATCATGCATTTATGAGTTGAGCTTACTTTTTGGCATTAGATATACGAAGGGTTGGCATAGCTTTGAGGATAACTAAGAAGCCAATCATTTCCATCAATGTAGGAAATATCCATGTAGGATTTTGCTTCGTAATCCCTGAGTTGCTTAGCATAAGAGACTCTTGATGCATAATTTGCTCCAGGGCCATGGCAACGGTACTCCCCAAAGAACACGCTCCTGTGTGAATGAAAAGCAGATAGTGAGAGATTGTTGAAAGTGAAGAGATAAAAAGCATTAAGAAGGAGAAGAGATGCATAGATACTGGTCTCTAGAGGGGTCTCTCCAATCATTCCATCCTTCAGGTGCTACCACATCAGACATGTATGTTGTTGAGAAGATGACAGTGGCATAGGGTCCCCAAGCTCTTCCAAGCCACACTCTTCCACTCCCAACAATGCTACAATTCACAAAGGAAAACCCACTTTCTTCATCCATTGATTGCCTCCCTTGAGCCGTGATCGACCCGCTAATCTCAACCTTCTCTTCTTTTGCTACACAGTTTATGGTACAATCCTGCAGTTCTCACTTTCACAACTTAATTGCTGTGTTTTCCAAACTGTATTTACTCATCAACTTTTCCTAGTGATACTACCACTTGATCAAGAGTGTAAAATAAACAAAAAATAATGTTTTAATTTAATTTAAATCATGTGTGTGTGTCAAAGTGAGGAGTTCACTTAAAGCGAAATATATTAGTTATTTGAAATAATGTATAGAAAAAAAGACAAAGTATAATACCTGAATTGAAAATGCATAAAATAAATTTTAAGCTAATATACATTAAATATTATGATTTTAATTATTAATTTCAATTAACAATTATATTTATATATGTTTCTTTATAAATGGTGTACCTCTTATTAGATAGAGCTACAAAAAGTTCCAATATTTACGCGCACATAAGATAAATAATCAATAAGATCTTGATGAATATTTTTTAGTGTTTATGAAACATTTTTTCTATTCAATTTTGATATGTTTTTAAAACTGGAAAAGTTATAGGAATAAAACTTTAGATCACTTAATATATATATATATATATATATATTATTGTTATGTCACGACATTATAAAAATTTTAAGAGTCAATATTAGTTTAAACTTGTGAAATTACAAGATTTAAGTTTGATCAGTTGAAAAAAAAAATATTTTTTAAAAATGTGAAATAAATTAACCCAACTCATTTAAGTTATGGGTTAAAGGAGTTTGAAAGTTTCAGCTAAGTTGGAGGTGGGTTCATCGATATTGTATGAACAACTACATATGTTTATTACATTCTGTGTAAGGATATGTTTTTTGTAAGAGTTGAAGAATCTCGTTTTTATGTTTTGCATTAATTTTTTTTCTGATAAAAAAATATAGGTTGACGTTTTAATTTTTACTTATTATATTTATATCACTTTCAAATTGAGATTCATGTTAAATACAATTGATAAACATTTTGATTAATTATAAATAGTGAATCAATACATATAAATATATAAAATAAATTGAGAGCATAAAATAATGCTTAATGATCCAGCTCGTACTCAAATACTAATGATTTTATATTTTAGGATGCTTTTAAGTAAGCTGAATTTTAGTTTTAGCTCTTAATAAGCTATTAGTTTTATCTACACAAATTTTAAAAGTTTGGAAAGCAATTTATATTATTATTTAGTAATATGTGAAATCATACCATGTTACTATAAAGTAATTGTTTACGTAATATTTTTAAATGTATACCTTGTGAAAACAAAATAGTAAACCAAAACGGTAGAAAAACATTGAAAAAGTGAAACTGAAATTTTTATTTTTATAAAAAGATAAAAAATGTATTTGATTGTATGACATCTTTTTCTCACTAAATTATATAAAAATATCCCGACATGCTGCAATAACATTACCTAACGGATGTGTTTATTGCGAATAGGAGAGAATCCAAAACCTTAAGCAATGTCATTTGTTTGGAAATTAAAGACAAACTTTAAAGTGAAGAAAGGTTTTTTTTTTTACCTCATAAAGGGATCTGCCATTTCCAAATATGAAATCAATGGATCCTTGGATGAAGCATTCTTTGAAGTAATGTCTTCCACCATCATCATTCAGTGTATCCTGCGCACCATAAAATCCACATCCATAGAAAGCTGCTTTATCACCGGTAACTCTCAGTGCCACTGCTTGTGCCCCAACCACTCCTGGTGACGGTGGAGGAGCCGTGTTCTTTTCAGAGAATCAAAATGTAAAAATCTCAGAAGTCTATTATAATTGTTTCACATTCAAAATTCTGTTTTAGACCTACTGAGATGATATCATTGTTCAATATCGATAACCATGCAGAAACACAAGAAATGGAACAAAGAAAGTAACATATTAAACTGCATGCATGCTTGCTTGATTACCTTAAAGCTGATGTTGTAAGCAGTGAACTTAGAAGCAAAGATGGCAAAGGAGTAGCTGTAGGCAGTACCGCCGGTGGAATTGGCGGTGTCGTTCCATTCAACGATTGTATTTAGATACCCTTGACCTTGAATTATTAAGTTTGTTTTGTTGGCTTGCACAACTACCTTCTCCCTGTGATTTTTGTAAGAACTCATCAAATATTAGATACTGTTACTTATTGAAGTTTAGTTTTTAATTAAAAACTGCACATGTTCTTTCTCCTACCAACGATGTTCACATAAATAGAAACCTGTTGGATCGCAGGAAAGTGAACGAGAAATTGAGAAATCTCCTTTTAATTTCAAAATAAAATTAATTGATTTAAATATCTTTCTAGACAGACTATGACATCTAAATGCTTGAGGTTTTTGTTTTCAAGGATTTTGGTTGTAAATCTAAATATTTTTCTAAAAACGGGATCGAAGTATAATCACAAAAACCCTATAATTATATATAGCCAGATACTTCTAGTGATGTTCTACAACTTTGACTGAATTTAACTGGTAGAACATCTACTTTTTGTAAACAATCATCTCATATTCTTTCATTTTTAACGTGTTCACTGCATTATATAAATAATCTTACACCTCTTTTTACTAGTTTTGTTCCTAGAGGCAAGATTTTTATAAATAATCCGTACTTTAATAATTTTTTATTTATATTTTTTCTTTTTGACAACTTAACAAGAAGTAATTATTATAATTAAATTTTATTCTTTAAGAACCTTTATATGCTAACTCAACGGATTTTAATGGCTGATTGTTGTAAGAGTGGAACCTTATAAAGAAGAATATGTATAAAAGTTGGTGGAGTTACTGTTACAGTGATGTGAGAAAGAGTAGTTCAATTTTCTCCACCTAATAATTTAACTTTTTGGGGTAGTAAGACATGGAATAAGCACCTTTAGGACCAAGTCATCTAAAATTTGATCCTTTACTACCTCCATTCTTACCAATATTAATTTTTTAACATAGACAACCTTTGAATTATTTACCCTTCAGTCTCAGAAGACTCTTGAATGTAAGAGAGCTTCTGAGATGTAATACAAAATCATTCATTTGTCTTTTAGATACATGATAAACTTGAACTACGTGTTTGGTTTAACAAATGAAAGAAAAAGTAAAATGGAGGTGATCAGGCAGAAAGGATGAATAAAAAGTGAGAGAGACAACGACCTGTATGTACCAGAATCTATTATGATAAGGGTGGTATCAGAGCTAGATTCAGGAACAGCATCAACAGCTTTTTGAACGCTACTGAAGTTAGCACAACCCTTCAAGTCAACAGTTAAAACAAGACTCACGTTATAGTCTTGAATAAGCCTGGAATCCCACTGGGCCCCGTCACATTTTTCCTTATGCCTTCCCCTGTGATGATGATGATGATGTCTCCTCCTAGCTATACTTGTTATCAGAGATACCAAGTCTTGAGCACCACTAAGCTTTATAATCTTGCTAAATATACCAAGCTGGAAACTGAAACTATCTTGAGGACTAATGGCCGTGTTATCGCTGGGGGAAGGTGAAGTGGAATAAAGAACAAAGGAGATAGAAAAGAGAAAAATCAAAAAGCCAGAAAGCCAGAAGAGGTTTCTGTTGAATCCCATCATTCAGCTTTATGAAATGGCTAGTATAATTTGTCTTAATGAGCTAAATAAGGGTTTGGGGTGGAGGGGAGAGTGAGGAATGCTTTTGTTATGTGCATGTGAAAAGGGTGTGCTAATGATGCTTGATTGGAGTGGGAGGTAAGAAATATTCGTATGGAGTTGTGTCATGTCTTAAAGTATTATGGATCTATGGAGAAAATAGATGGTATGACAAAGATGGGAAGTAATAGAGATTGGAAGATGGACACGTCAAGTAACTGCACAAAGATTGAAAATGAAAAAAATGAAGTCGAGGAAAAATAAATAAATGCAGGTCCCTTCATTATTGGGGTGGTGTGAGTGAGACTGTTCATGAACTGATTATTGTTGCATTCCAGAGAAGTGAAGTTGGCTTCTTAACTTAAACTGCACTATTCAGTTTCTATTGCAGATACTTCGAATTGAATCTGCTGCAATCACACCTCTTGGACTTGTGTCTTGTATTACTTGTTAATTAATACTTGGCTCGGAGAAATTCGGGGTCATTACAACTTTTTTAATGTTAATCATAGTTTTTGTAAATTCTTAAGATTTAGACACAATAAAAAATTTCTCTAGATGTATCAAATAGATGATGTGTACTGAGTTAATATAAAAAAATTAAAACTAAGAATAACTAAAAGAATCTTAATCTGAATTTTTACTAGTTATATTTTAATTTATGAGAATAACGAAATGAGACAATTAAATAGTTAAATAAAATATATAGATTGAAAGAGTGTTTGGAAGTAGCCCTGCTTGGATCAAACCAATATAATTATAATTAATGCACTACAATGACAGCCATAAGTGATCGTAATATACACGAATCAATCGAAATTCTACGGTGCAGAAAATTTTTAAAAAAAATGGAAAGAATTGTTGCAAGCAAGGCAGACAACCAGAAGAACAGCCTATTACCTTTCCATGCTTCCCGTTACTTGTTGCACTAGGGGGAGTTCAGCAATATCTGTTCCAAATATTCGAAGCATGCCCGCAGATACCACAGATGAACTTCAACATATTAAAAACAGCAAGTACCGTTAAGTATTAAATAAATAAAGTTAAATGCAGAAAACCTTCATACTTGACTATTGGTAATGCACAATACATTCCTCCTGTATGCGGGTGATACTGTAAGTGAGACAGAAAAAAATACAGAAGATAAAGCAAAAATGAGACAAGCGTTCCTAGATGCTTCAACTATTGGATTAAAGCGTTCCTGAAACAAGCAGGGGAAGTGTCGTCTCAATCCAATTAATGTGAATGACGAAAGTGGTTCCCCAAGGGATAAAACAGAAAAGTGGCACCAAATAGACTAAAATTGTAACACATTTCACTAAAGCAATACCCTATACAAAGCTCATATACATAAAGTACAAAAATATGTACAAAACTTGTATACAAGTCAAAATGAAGGAAATAGGTGGCCACATATTGTGAACTAATATGGATAAGTGGTTGTTACTGTGATTTAATTTATGTTATCCAAGTGGGAGAATGTTGGATTAATCAATTTTATAGACATGCATAAATTAAAATAATTGATCCAGATTAATTTATATATCAAAGTATTATTATTAATTATGGGATATGAATATTATATGATATGGACAGGTTAATAATAGGTGGGCCGAGTCCTAGGTTAATTATAATAACAAAAGAAGGGTCCCTACATTAACCAGTTGTTGGTTTTTTCTCTACTCTATTAAAGAGAAAAATAGACCAGTTCTACCTATGCTGCTTGTCTCTTGGTTTAACATGTAAACATCATTCTATGTTTTTCTCTATTTTTCTCAGGATCTTTTTCTCCCATTATCAAATTACCTCAACGGAGTCAGTCGCGTTCTCTCTAATCAACTACAATGGCATCATCCTCTTCGATTCCAGGTAATTATTGAATTCAATATTGTATGAATGATTGTGCTTTGCATGCATCAATTGGACTGAATATAACAAAGTATTCAAAATTAAATCTATCAATTCATGCATGCGAAGCACAATCATTCATACAATAGTGAGTTCAATAATTATCTGGAATCGAAAAGGATGATGCCATTGCCATTGGTGTTGATTAGAGAGAACGTGGACTCCGTTTGATAACGGGAGAAAAAGATCCTGAAAAAAATAGAGAAAAGCATAGAATGATGTTTACGTGTTAAACCAAGAGTTAGGCAGCGCGTACGTAAAACTGCTCTATTTTTTATCTTTAATAGGATAGAGAAAAACCAACAACTAATTAACCATAAGACCCTTCTTTTGTTATTATAATTAATATAGGACTCGGCCACCTATTATCAGTCTATCCATATCATGTATATCCATATCATGTAATATTCACATCCTGTAATTAATAATAACACTTTGATATATAGATTAATTTCGATCAATTATTTTAATCTATGCATATCCACAAAATTGATTAATCGATCACTGATGACACTACTACATAAGATAATGCAACTCCCCAATCACACTAGAACCAGCATTTTAGGCTGATCAAAATTATTGGGAGCATGAAAACTTCGCAATCTCACAAGGAAGATTGCTATTTTTACTGCTGTGGCCATGATAAAACCAGAGGGGAAGACACAACAGAAATCAATAGCGAAAACCTTGCCCCACTAGGCGTACGACAAAAATCAGATAAAAAAATTCACAAATCACCAGTGGCGATTGCACAGTGATGACCACTCTGTCAAAACAATACATGAGATTCAAATGCATCACAGGGACGCCCCGTGACACACCATTGTAGTGCACCAGCAATAGAGATGTTAAATCCAATGATGGTATACTTTGTTCAATGCTTTCCTAAAAAATCAGTTTTGAATCATAGATGACATCACATAATTCAACTACAAACTGCATCAGGTTGTGATTGCAGACCAATCGGTGCACAACTCAACCGTATTTTAAAACCTTGCATATATTTTATCCAATTACTGCCAGATCACAAGCTACAACCAGATAACGGTGTAAGGGGAAGCTCAACTGAGAAAATAAAGGACAATAACAAAACATATAGTAAAAATCCAAAGCAGCTCCATCAGTTATTAGGAACAAACAAGGAAAATTACCTATATCAAATCGAGGAGAGCAAACGATGATTATCAATAGTTTGAGAAGGGTAGGCAGAACTTCCACGACAGATTGAAACAGCCTCCAAAAGCAATGGCCTCGTTTCAGGAGAAGCAATTTTGCCATTAAGAAGCCTCCATCTTACATCGATATCATTGATGGGTTCTAATCCTTTTTCCCCTTGCTTCTCCTTTATAACACCCAAGAGAGATTCAGGGAGTATCTCAGCCCCCCTAACCAAGAGGTTCTCCAAAGTACAATGTATTTTTGTCCAATCATTGCAACAAAGCCAATTACCTTCTGGCAATTCCTGTAATTAATTTTACACATATTATGCCCAACAGACAAAGGAGAAGTTGCTGCCAAAAGCAATATATCCCTATATAAAGACAAGACAAAAACTGCATGCCTTTAAATATGCTATCTTGTGATCTCGCAAACAGCCAACGTGATATTCCTTTTCACACTGCAGCAAAAGCGAGAGGGGAAACAAAAGCAAGCTGAATAATACTAAGAAATAGATACTTCATACTTGCACCAGTGTTTACAAAGTCCTTGTAGATGACACAAAATCAAAATTGGATCAGAATACATACCTGGTCACAGTAATATTGTGCGCGGACCGAAGCCAGATCTGCTGAAATCAACACCCCTACATTTACAAAATTCTCTTTATATTGCCTAGCTCAGTGCAATCATGAAAATACAGTATTGATTTTCATTAACTTGGCCATTGGAGCATATCCACATGACACCAATTGCCAATTTTAGGTAGAATGTTAAGTCAAGGGCTTCTAATCTTTACAATGACTTTGTTACCAGCATAAAGCACACCCACTAAGCTCATCTTCAATGTCTTTGACTATGCGAATGCATCTATTGGTAATCTGTTTAATAGGATCAATTCCTTCAACTCTTCCAGCTGCCCCGGCATTGACATTGTGCGCCACAAACTTCTCTCTGGAACATGTTTTTGGCAAAATTGACAGTACCAGTCACCACTCGGAATACTAGACAGAGCTGCACATTCTGTATGTTTTCAAAGATAGGACCATAACACTTGCTTACAAGATGACTATCTCACAATTTACCCAACAAAGCAAATATTCTTCGTGTTGCTTAGAAGATAAAGTAAATTATGTAATTAGAAAATATAAAAAAAAATATTATCATTCAATTATAAATGAAAAATTTCATGACTTTTACTCTAATTATCTTCTTAAGAGGAGTTTAGATTCTCTCTAATTTTTTTGTGTATTCTATATATGTGTTACATTGATTTTGATATATTAAAAAATTTTCCAATATAACTTAAAATATTAATATCAATGTAACTTAGAGGAATTTAGCCATAACACACAAAAAGAATTCAATAAAGAATCTAAATTATATCAGATAATCACACCACATTTCATTGTTTAATGGTGATATTTCCCGCTAACAATTGGATTTATCCTCTATTTAAAATACATGCTAGCATTTCTTACTAAAATTGATAGCTTAATTGCAATCTTACAATTAGATACTTAATTAAATATTCTCCCAGAACGTAATCTTCTTCATTCACGCAGGTCAAAACGAACCTTCTTAATGCTGCACATGTAAACCACCGAGACTCCATCAATAAGACCTGTATCGAAAAGCTCTTTCACGGTCATAGATTTCTTGTCCACCACAATTTTCTTAGACATTTTAAGCTCCAGTTTGTTCCTCGGCGTTCCCAATGCACTGTTGATTCCTCCTCCTCCATTGACAACTCCTTCAGACTCACTCCCCACAATCTGATCACAACACTCATCCTTCGCAGATGGACGGTAGCGCTTGTGCGTCCTAACCACCACCATCGAGGACTTGTTACTCAACTCCTCACACTCTCCCTTATCCATTTTAACTGCAATCTCAGCATCCACATTCAATCTCCCGCGTTGAAAAAAAACCTTTACACGAATCGAGAGACCTCTTGGCTCGAGTGTACACAATGTAACCGTTGACCACCGAAACGTTCCGAGGTTGATCCATGGGAACGGTACTGGATTCCGATTTTCGGTAAACAGCTGTGTCCATGTACAGATAAATTCTATTAGAGATTGAGTTGAACCTTACTCTAGGGAGAGGGGAATTGAATTGAAGGAAGGAGAATAATTGAGCATTAAAATCATCTTGATTTTGATTGGAGTTGAAGAGAAAGGGAAGGAGTAAGGGATTCACTGGTTTCACTCAGTCACTAAGGCACAGAGGAAGAAGACAAGGAAGAAGGAGAGAAGAATGGAAGATTAGGTTTGAAGAAAGGGCAAATGGCAGATCTGTAAATAAATTCATGAAATACAACCAACTAAACATGTAATTGACGGAAATACCCCTGTCACTTCATAAATGACTATGGAATACTTATACCTGAAATTGTTACAATCTTTTTGAAAAAAATAGTGGAAATATGTAGTGTACACTATTTTTTTATGATGATAAAAAAATTAAAAAATTCATTAATGAAAATATTAATAAATTTACAGAAAATGTAAAAAAAAAAACAATGAAGAAAATATATAGAAGATAAATTTGTAAGAAAATGCATTATGAAAGTAAGAAAAAACAACTGCCTAAAATTGTAAAACATAATGTATAGTTAGAAGGAGAGTCTTTTATTAATGGTATGGATTCTAATTTTTTTTAAAATGGTAATACAAAAGACAAATATTTTTTATAAAATTTTTGTAAATAAATAATTTTAATATTTAAAATATATTTTAGAACTATAATAAAAAATTATATTATCATGTAAACTTGTTCTTAAAAAGTACATTAAATTTAATCTCAAAATAAATAATTAAAAAACGAGATAAGTTGTTCACGTATATATTAAATTAGAGTAATTTTATTTAATCAATAAATAATTTTCAAGAGAATTATAAATCAAATCATATTTAAAATTGAAAGTATGTTTGAAATAAATAAATAAATAAAATCAATTACCGGATTAGAATGAAACATCTAACTCAATAAATATTAAAAAAATTTAATTCTATAATATTTTTTAAATACATTCTCATTCAAAAATAATTTATGAAAAAGCACTTTCGTTTAAGGATAAGGGTTCAAGTTTATGAAATTACTGTAGATTAAATAAGTAACACTTTAGTAATTTGTTGAATTAGTTCTCTAGTATGTGTGAACTCTAAAAACTAAAATTTATATATAAATTAAATCATATCAAAGCTTATAATAAATGAACAATTTAATATATATATATATATATATATATATATATATATTATATTTTTTATTTATTATATGCTTTTATATAATTTATTTTATATATATATATATATATATATATATATATATATATTATAAAAATTGAATATAATTTATACTAGTATTTAATCTACACATTAAAAAAATAAATATTCGTTTTATATAAATTAAATTATTATAAATATATACTTTCAAGTATATAAATTATGTTATAATTAAGATTGTTGATAAATAAATATTTTTAACATATAATTATATTATATATTTGCAATATAAGTTTATATATTGATTAAGCATTAACACTAAAATTATTTTTCCATAAGCACCTATTGTTTATTTAAAGAAGCATAATTTTCTTTATTTAAATTATAGTCTCCAATAAAAAAAATGCATATTTATGGTTCAGGTTTTCGAGAAGAAAAAAAATGTAGACAACTGACAAATGACTGCTTAAGCAAGTCGAAAAAAATATAAAACAAAACAAAATAAACACAGTTTGGTAACATGAGAATATCTCATATCACAGTTACATATAAGACGAGGATTTATATCTTCCTTTTTCAAGACGCACAAACATATTCGGACTTAAACTACTTTAGGTTTAAATAGTATTGTATTAATTGAATAAAAAGTATGATCATTTGTTTAGAATATTTTCTAGGAGTGTACTAGGAACTCATTACTTAATATGTCACTTATCTTATTTAGTTAGCAACAAATTAAATATAAGCATTCTATTGTAATTTTGGTTTGGTGGAATGATGTTTTATATGTACAAGAGTGATGTCTCTATTTGAAGATCTAATTTTATTTTATTTTTGAGATATTTGAAATATTTATGGTATCGATGCTTGTTGACCTTTTTTTCATCAAGCATACCAAATCAAAAGCAATATAGATTTTAAAATATAAATGTCGATCTCACATATAACAAGTTTGCTTAAATATTTCAATTTCCACTACTCACTAAGCACATAAATTTTTCAGAATAATTTGATAATGATTAAATAACAAAAGAACATAAAAGAACAATTACAAAATAAATTACTGAACATCAAAAGTGATTTTAAAAGATTTAGAAGAACTTCATCTATCTCCCTCATTCATAAAAAACATACTATATCCATAACTACTTACAATTGATGCACATATAAAAATCATTCAACATCAAAAGTGATTTTAAAAGATTTAGAAGAACTTCATCTATCTCCCTCATTCATAAAAAACATACTATATCCATAACTACTTACAATTGATGCACATATAAAAATCATTCACACCGATTCCTATGACATAAAATTAAATTATCCATCAACTATTTTATCCAGCATTAAGAACAGATTGTTATACGCAATCAATATATTGAAACATACCTCTAGTATTCCAATATATTGAGTATTTTCATTTAGGTTAGAAACTTAAAAGTACTTCCCAGTTAAATTCAAGAATCAAAATCAAGACTCTATTAATCAGATAAAATCTAGCATTAAGCTCAAGATATGAAAATATCAATTGAGTAGAAACTGAATATTATATATAAAAATCACCAAAATACAAATGAGTTCAAAAGATTACATTCAATCACAATCCCAAAGATCATGGTAGTCATTATAATCCAAGGAAAGAAAGATGGTAAGAGAAGAAGAAGAATTGATTAATAGCTTTCGTCATTGACGGCTACTCTCGTTCCTCCAGTCTAGATAAGAAAACCTAAAATCACCCTTTTAAACTCGTTTTTAGGCTTAGGTTAAGTGACTTTTTGCTTGGGCTTTTTTTATTTTAAACTTTTTATTTTTTTTGTTCTTCATGAATCTTCCAATCTCTTATTTTCTTCCTTTTTTTATACCTGAAATTTTACAATAATTGAAATCAAATTATTATTTTTAACTCAGAACTCAAAACTTAAATTTAGTTTCAAAAACTCTCAAACTGGAAATAATTACTATTTTAAAGAATACTTAAATCTATAAATACTCAAGCTTTATACATGTTATTTTTGGTTTGATCTTTTTGTAGAGATACTTCTAATAGATTTTCTCGTATATTTTTTTTATATAAGTTGAGGTAACTTTTTTTATTTCATTATATTTAATATATTTATGTTGATAAAAAAATTATCAATAAGTCCTTTTTTTTCTTTTTTACAACGTTTGTAAATTTTATAACAATATTAAAGTTCTTCTAGAAGAGTTCACCTATGCAACTCAATCCATCTTTCTTGTTATTTTTTTTTTCTTTTTTGTGTTTTCACTAGAGTTGTTTCACATGTTTTATTGAAGAAAAATACAAGTTTAAGATAAAGTATTTAACAAGCATAACCTGTATTAATTTTATCTAGAAAAAATTATTTTTGTTTATCCAAATCTTGATTTAACACATTATAATTTTTGGAGCATATCCCTGCTTAGGACATTGAATGTGAATAGTAAAGCAAAATTTATTAATAGAGCAATTCAAAGTTGAACTTTAAACCACCTCATTCATTTAACTTGGAAGAGAGGCAAAAATATATTATATTATAGATTGTACACTAATTTCACCTTCAAGAGCGCATATTATTGATCGACGATGCTTCTAAAATATGGAAAAATTCAAAGTCACTTATTTACAAGGGAATTTGTTGAAAATTTCAAAATTACATAAAGACGTGACTTTTATTAACAAAGGTGACAATTCTATTAATGATTACTTTACCAAAACTATTCATAATTTTGGAGGAGTAAGAAAGCTATAGGCTTGAGCCTATGTAAACCAATATGCTCTCTAGCGTAATGCAAAGAAAAAAGCAAGCTCATGTGTCTAAATGCTTAAGAGAATTAAATGATGGATATAATAATGTTAGTTCAAACAAATATTTTCATGACCAATTCTTTACTTATCATGGCTAAATTATTTTCTTATGTAATTTATCAAGAAATAAATATGTAATAGTGACACGGAATCCCTAAGTTGGAGGTGCAAAATGAAACCTAAGAACATTTATGGTAATGGAGAAAAAGTTTGAGTTGTAGGATCGTTTCACTCAAACTTTAAAAAAGAGTTCTTGGATGCTTTCTTGATGAATTCTTGAATGAACGTGATATTCAAAAGTTTGAAAAAAACTCGGAAATGAAAATAATTAAATAAAATTTGAGAAACAAAGATAATGCTAGGAATTAGAACAACACCTTGTGTCACCATCCAAATTCATGAGATAAGCAAGATGGTGATTTGTTACGTGTGACCTAGCCCCACAAGATAAGAATCAATGCTAGAAATTGGGAAAAACCGTGCGTCACTCAAATCCATGAGATAAGCAAAATGATGAATCACCACTTTTGACCTAGTTTACAAGATAAGAAATCCCAAGAGAGAAACTATACACTTCCTTTAATGAACTCCAGTGTACCACCAAAAGATAAGCTATGAAGGATAAGCAAAGAAAAAACATCTCTTTGAGATATGACACACTTAAGATTGTCAAAAAAATTTATTCATCATTCCAAATACCAAAAAGAGTATAATAGGTGTCTTTATATAGAATTCATGGTGGAAGAGGAATAGTCAAACTCATGCCTTTCCATCCAAACTAAACATAGAAAAAATAAAAGAAAAATTACATTTATTTTTATTTTTTAAACCACATAATTCTCTCATTCTTCAAGAAAATTCGTCCCGAATTTTAGTTCAACTAATCTCTAAAAATCCAAGTTGTCCTTAGCGTGTTATAAAATTTCTGAACCGCTCCCTAAATAACAACAAAAACTTTGAGTGTACCAAAGCTCTGATACTACCTAACATTGAATCCCCAAGCCGAAGGTGCAAAACGGAAGCCAAAAATGCCTATGGAAATTGATAATGACTTGGGTTTTAGGATCATTCCACTCAAGCTTCAAGCATAGGCTCTTGGATGAATTCTTAAATGATTTCTTAAAAGATTCTTGGATGAACGTTAACTTCAAAGTTTGCAGAAAACTCAAAAATGAAACAATTAAAAACATGCAAGAAATAAAGATAATGCTATGAATTGTAACAATACCTTCTGCCACCCAAATTCATGAAATAAGTAAAATGGTGGTTTGTCACTTGTGACCTAGCCCACAAGATAAGAATCAATACTAAGAATTAGAAAGAACTTTGTACCACTCAAATCCATGAGATAAGCAAGATGGTAAATTGTCATTTCTGACCTAGCTCACAAGATAAGAAACTCCAAAGAGAAAAACTTTCTCCTTCCCTTTAATGAACCCCGATGCACCACCATGAAATAAACTATGAAGCGCTACTTTATAATAAGCAAAAGAGAAACATTTCTTAAAATTTAAGATATCACACGCTCAAAATCTTTCAAAATTTTTTATTATCATTTCAAATATATCAAAAAAGATATAATAAAAATCTTTATATAAAATTTATAGTGGAAGAAGAATAAACAATTCATTCCTTTCCATCCAAACTAAACATAAAAAAAATAAAAGAATAATTATTATTATTTTATTTTTCAAATCACATCAAACAACAAAATTATTAGAAAACATGAGTATGATTACTAGTTAGTTCAACCTCGAGATCTAGTGTATCTTATAGTTATTGGGTGGAGATAATCACATTGAAAAAATTATTTTAAAAAACACAAACATCTAGTAAAATTTTCAAACGATATAGGATGAAAATGTAACGTTCGTGGTTATTTTTAGTAGAGGAAATTTACAAGCGGAGACAATTTGTACACAATATCACTAGATATATTTTTAAAGAATGTTATAGAAAACATGACTATCCTCCTAATGATTGATTACACAAAACATAAAAGTCACAACCAAAATAATACAATTGCAGAGGAAAACACTTATGATAATAATAATAATAATAATAATAATAATAATAATAATAAGCAATTATGGGAACTTATAGACCAATAACTTAAAACTTATTTCACAACATTATCAAATTATATTGATTTTGTTGCAATACTAATCCTCAAATTCAAATAATGTTTCTCATATTAATAAAATTGGTACTCATTCTCTTAATACTCATTGCATTATAGATAATGTTTTATTCTTAGCTCTTGTTATTAGTAAGTCGTAAGTCTAATCAAGTGATATGAACTTTTTATTCTGGTCTCAGTGATTACGTTATTTCATGCTTGCAATATTTACATCCTAAAAAAAATTAGTCACATTATAGTTAAACTTCCAAATGGCCAAACCACAACAATTTTCACAAGAACAATGCAATTTATTGATTCCTTATTTTTTTATATTGTCTTATATTTGTCTCATTTTACGTTCAATTTGGTTTCTATATCCAATCTTGCTTCACTTCATTGCCAAATAATTGATAAATGTATACATCTTTACATCACTCTCCTTTGGAAAACTTCATGATCATCTTGTCTCTACCACTATGACTCTATTGTATTTTGTCATTAAGGTTGATTTGACAAGTTAATTAATGAGTTCTAATAATAAAAATTGATGATAATATTCGAATATACTTTAAATGGCTAAATAATTAATTGAATAATTTGAATGATCACATATCAAGAAGTTGTTATATTATTCGAAGTAAATTTAGAAATGTTTGGTGGGAGTGGAAATGTGAAAAAGATATATGAAAATAAATAGTTTGAAAGAAAAGAAAAAAAAAACATAGCTTGAAAAGGGTAATTAATATTTAAAAGGTTAATGAGAAAGAATAATTTGAAGTTTATTGAAAAGATTTCACAAGATTGTATCAGAAAATAATAAAGTACTTTAAAAAAACTTTCGATTCCATTGAGAATGATTATAACATGTTTGAGAAATAAGTGTGAGACATAAAAGTATCTGCATATATTTATAAATAATTAGAAAAATTATTTGACATATCAAATTTTAAGAAGTGATGTTTAAAGTTGTATAATTCAAAATAATGTTCTAAGATGTATAGTCCAAGATAAACATCCGAAAACAATTAGTAAACATAGAATTACACAATATTTAGAAAGATATAAGATTTGTACGTCTAATAAAGCTTGAACAAAATTATGCTCAAAGGTTAATAAAAGAATGTCTGATAAAGTCGATAATGAATTTTAGGTTAAAAAATAAAACAAAAAATAAGTAGTATAATTTAAAAATCATCACAAATAAAAGAATAGTTATTTTAAATAGAATGTGCAAAATGAAGAAGAACAATTATTTTAAAGGAAATATACAAAAACTGCAAAAAAAGATCGCTAAAATAATGAATTATGAAAATAGAAAATAATCTCACAGGAATTTCATGTTAAACTTCTATAAATAGACAATTTTTGAAAACAAAGGTAACTATAACACCTAAAGAATTCTTATATATCTATTATCATTATGACTATACCATTCTATATAAAGAAATTGTATGTTCTTACTCATTTTTAATTTTCATATTTATTTATCAAAAACATTTTCTGCTTTGTATGACTTGCTCTTTGAACAACTTTTTTTTCTATAACTATTTCTATTATCTATAATTCATTCATCTTTCTATAACTTTTTCTTTTATCTTTGACTATTTCAATTTATTTATTTATTTATATATTTTTAATGTTATTCTCATAGAAATGACACTGTGAGTACTTATAATTAGAATATTTATGATATCATATTGATATATATTGAAAATATGTTTTGCTTTAAATGGTATAATTTGTTTTCATATTAAAATTTTATTGTCATATTAATATTTTAAATATGTTTGTCCAACTGAAAATATAAATTTGCTTCTAGTTAAATAAAAAAAAAAAACTATAAAAATATTTTGATTTAATATGATCCTAGATTTAAAACCTTTTATGTTGGTAAATTTTTTTTAAACTAATCTGTGTTTGAAATTAAATTTGAATTAATTGTTATAACTTTTTATTAATACTTTGTCACTTAATTAATTTCATATTTGAACATCAGAATTTCATCTACATTGCATTTGGCAACTACTCCAACCTAATTACTCAAAAGTCAAAGTGACTAATGGTTTTGGTAGTTCATAACTGAACATGTGTGAGATCATAACTATTCAAATGTATTTTGAGTGAGAGTTTATTAATGTGAAGAGTTCTATTCTGTTATTATAAAACTGTGGGATTTAAGTGAATAAATTTCAAGTTGTAATGTCTGAAGAAGATGGTGAATTAGGCTGTGGTATAGATTAAAAGTTCTTAACATTTTAAACAAACATATTTATATTTTTTTGTGTGAAATTTTCTTGTTTAACCTTATTTTACTTTATATCATTTAGAGAGATATGATTCTCCCTATCATTAATATTAATAGCATTTAATTGTAACTATCTGATAAGAGAACAAAATTTTGTCTTAATGTAAGCACCTCTCTTGAAAATTATTAAAGTACAAATCAGATATATTGCAGACTATACCTAAATTAATTAGGAACCAACTTTTCTATAATTACAGGAAATATTCGAGTGAGGTTCTTAAAAAAAATAAAAGTAAGGAGGATTTTTTTAAAATAAATTAGAATTACTTAATATTTATGAAATAAAAAAAATTGAAAAGTTAATATAGAGAATAAGTATCCTACAGGAGAAGGCGAGAAAGTCTTTTTCTGAATATTTATACACTTTAAGTCATTGATTAAACTGGAGTAATTATTTTAATTCTTTTAATTTTAAACAAATTACAGAACATGCTTATTAATTCTTATGGAATAAAAAAGTAAGTTTTAAGATGAGAAAAAACAAAATCACTAAACACTGATAACTGTCTCAAATTAATAAATTGAAGCAATATGGGAAAGAAGAGATGAATAAAAATAAAGAGAGGTGCAGAGAGAAAAGAACAAATGGTGGCAATTTCCAACATGCAAACAAAATCTGTTGTTTAAAGATGAAACTTTCTATCTCTCTCTCTCTATATATATATATATATATATATATATATATATTAATCAGTTACTAGAAAAATATAAGATACCCGCTTGAAATCTTGAAACTGCTATTTTTACCTTATTTTCTGGGAAGTTGCAAAAAAAAGGCTTAGCACATTAGACAGTGGAAAGGGCTGCTTTAGCTTTAACAAAAATGCCATGAACCTAATTGTCTCCAGTAATTCTCAACTGATATCAGTAGAAAGCAATTTTGTGTTGTTATATAAGAAGAAAAATAACAAAATCAGAGAAATTTGCTCACATGAACACAACATGACAACAGTTCTCTAAACACCATTTATTGGTTGCCCACTGTACTATATAGTAGGGGCATCGTATCACATATATTGCTACATATATAATGCAGATCGAAATGAAGCATAAAGAACAAGAAAACAAAGAGTACAATAGCACAGGACATAGTAGGGATACTAATAGTATATATCAATTGCCAAACTCGATTCACACAAAGTGAAGTGAGTTGGAGGAATAGGAAAATGCCAAAGGATGGAAGTTGCCCTTTTCAAGAGAAAATCGCCCTTAAGAAGGACGGTTCATTCCCAGCAATCTTTCAACTTATTATACATTCTTGCTCAAAAGGAAACATTGACAAAAATGGAGGGTAGCCACTAATTACCCCCCATTTATGCATCTGCACCACCTCCATGCCTCAGAGTATCAGTGAGGGTTAATCAAGAAGGGGTGCAGTTTGTAGAGGATTTGAGAAGGAGTGTGGCTTGGACGTTATAGGATTGTGTGAGAGATGGCTTATGTATATAGGTAGTCTAGCTAGTGTGAGGAGTGACTTTTTGCCAAAAGTAACATGTGAATAGAACAGAAAAAGGGTTAAACGGAGATTCTTATTTTAGCATCTTCCAAAGCATATGCCATTGCCACATCCATTGCTCTCCACATCTGATATACACTTTTGCATAAATCTCACATCATATGTATTTTCTTTTTGGCAACACACGATCCACCGTTTCCAAAATGATTAGTTGGTATATATAGTAGTATCCCACTATGCCCTAAGCTCTACTTCAGCAGTTGAGCAATCGATTTCTTGTTACCTAAACCTAACCAACTAGCCCAGTTCATCAGTTCCAAATTTTACCCAGTTATAATGCTTTACTTTCATTAATAACAATTATGATTAGGGAAAAAATGGTTACAGATTTCGGATAGATAAAGATGAATTTGTTTTCTCTTCACATCAACACTACAACAACTCTATTTGTGTTAAAAGGACCATGCTACTTTCACAACCTTAGCTGTCATTACATACGTTTGACACTATTATATAAAAAAGATAAAAAATAAAAAATATATTTATTTACGTGTGTTAGTTCATATTTGTTTTTCATTTTCTATTTGAATTTTGAGAATACTTGTCAGCTAATCATATATTAAAACAATGGAAATCATTTGAACACTCTTACTTTTCATAACATTATAATTGTATTGGTTCAAAATGAGAAAAAACATGAACATACAAAATTCATATATTTTCCAATATCTGTTAAACTAGTTCAAAAATACTTATCAGCAAATCACATATCAAAACAGAAGAAATCATTTGGACTATATTTTTTCAAAATGAGAATAACATGAATACATGAAGTTCTTACTTTCCATACTTGTAACATGAGTTTTAAAGTTTTTTCTCGACAAACCACAAACAAAAACAAAAGAAACTATTTGGACGTAAGTGTCATATATTTTAAAAATTTTTTATAATTTTTTAGAATTATTTTCACTTTTAATAAGTTCAAAATTACTTATCAATAAGTCATACATAAAAAAAAAATGAAATGTAAATTTTAAAAGAGCTATGTGAACTCCCATAACTTAGTAAAGAATGATAAAAAAAATTATTGTGTAAGTTTTATCACTTTCCCTTTATACTTTTCACACTTGCGAAAAAAAAATGAAAAGACAAGAACTAGAATAGCACCTAGGAAACTAACTGCTGTGTCCGTCTAGCATGTGCTGAGAAGGTATGGGCAAAATGAGATGAAGCACTTCTGCCACGCTTCATCCAATATTTTATTGTTGATTGGAGCAGTTCTGTCTCCTTTACAAAGAAAAGAAAATATAAAGTTTAAAAAAGTTAAGTTGTGTTCAAATGTAGGTAGCTAGGCTTTCACTTTCTTCCTTTTCCTCTTCCTCTATACATCACAACAGCAGCAGCATGTCATAGCTCTCTTAATATACTCTTCTATCTCCATTTCATTGAGTAATGTTTTCCTTAGAAAGAGGATTTACTCCTTGATGAGTGTTTTGAGACAAGTTTTAAGTTAAAGGGTTGAGAAAGACTCCTCCGTGATTAGCGAAGAAATAGTGGGTTTAATCACAAACCAATTGCTCATCCAAAACAAATGAATGAAAGACATAGTGCATTAAGCTAACCTATCATATTTGGCGAAGAGAATTGTCTTTTTTCTTCTAATTTTCCAAGTAACTTCGGGAAAAGTAAAAAAACAGTAAAATACAATGTCAGCTTAACATCTTCAACGACGCATAGAAATACCAATTTTAATAGGTTCTCTTTACAAAAACTTTATTCATCCAAAACAAAGGGCGTGAAAGGTTTAAATGCTTTTCAAGGAGGATTTCTTTTAATGCATCCCACAATTTTTTTCTTGCATCTCCAAACATTTTAAAATTTCAAATTTGTCCTTATCTTATTTTAGTATAATTAGAATATATCATTCTAATTTACTTATTTCAAATATAATTTTTTTATGTAACTATTATTATTAATAATTTTTTTCTTAAAATATATAGTGGAACAAAGTGTCTCCTTTTCAAAAATCTCATAACTTGGATATTATCATCCATAATGTGTACTTCAAAAGTTTTTCGATTATATTATGGATAATATTTTGGAATTATATTAAGAATTTGAAAAGAATATTTTTGTCTATCAAATATACCTAGGGATTGGAGACAGAAATGTATGGAAGGTGTAGCAAGAAATCCTTGAGGAGATTTGTTGGGCAGAAAATTCAAATATTGGGCCGGACAATCAGATTAGACTTTCCGATATGGGTTAGAGTATTCAAATATAAAATAATGGTTTTGCTTCAATATAAATGCAATTTTTTTTACACATTTCAATAATTGAATATTTTATTTTCTTAAGAATTCTATTTGTATATCTTAATCATATTTTTCGTTCACTTTTTGATAAAAATATGTGAGTTTTCTAGTACATGAAAGATTCAATTAGCGGGACTAGGTTAAACTCCGCCCTTCATTTTACACTTGACCAAGCATAGCAATTTTAAAAATAGATATTATTTATAGGTCAATTTCTTACAATATTATTTCTTTTATATTATGTGTCATATCAAGCATCTCATCATATTTTTTCTCTTCATTTCGTATCTGCCTTTTTTATTGTACAAAAGAATTATATAAATATATAATATCTGTTTTAAAAATTAAGCAAATATTATAGTCTTGTAAATAATTTTAAATAAATTTTATTTAATTTTTTTAAGGAAACCAATATTGATAATATATTTACAGTCGTTTTTACAGAATACTTTAATGGACAGTTGATATCTCAACAATGAAAAGATTTTATTTCTACATGTCACTATTCTATGGTTGTTAAACATAATATACTAATTAAAGTTTATGGTATCACTTATAAATAATCAAAGCTTAAAAAGACTGCATACTCTTTTTCTTCGCTATAATGGTTTGATAGTATAAAAATGAAATTTAATCTTAGAGTGTTCTACATAATAAGAGTATAGATTTTATTAAATAATTACTTTTTTATATGAATTATAAATTTTAATTTACTTTTTCATCTCTTAATCCTTTTTCATAAAAGAGTCAAAGAAAACAAAAGTTCAAATTCACTCTTAAAATAGAGATATTAATTCACTTTTTGATTTAAAAACTAAAATAAAGTTTGACCTAAATTCAAAAGATTAAAAAAAATTTAAACAAAACTAAAAAATATTATTTTAGTTTTACTTGTTAAGGTTGAAATGGATTTTATTTTATTTTATCTATGTCAGCAATAAATGTAACTTGCTGAGTGCTGAGAAATAAAATATATATATATATATATATATATATATATATATATATATATATATTTTTTAAAATAAAAAAAATAATATTATATATATAAAAAAAAAAAATATGTTATTATATATTTAGTTTTTTTTTTTAAATAT
>Ga0099825_1000652_pt1 | contig 38847 bp, 19 predicted proteins | sample SiratroredBW_FD_76838 | JGI IMG/M metagenome (GOLD analysis project Ga0099825, IMG submission 76838) | Root nodule microbial communities of legume samples collected from California, USA - Siratro red BW | ecosystem: Host-associated > Plants > Roots > Nodule | place: USA: California | collected...
GCTATAATTTATAAAATCCATATATCTTTTACTAGATTTTCATTTATTTCAAACATCAATATCATTTTGAATCATTTAAAGCACAAATGGATCTATAATTTATATGGCACATAAATTTATCATCTTTTCAAAAACTCATATTAAGTTAATTACCGTCAGATATTAATATCTAATTCAATATTTAAAATTATCAATAAATTTAAGAGAAATCTTAACATCTAATATCCACTTACTATTAACTATTTTTATATATATGAATTCTCTTATTTTTATTAAAACATAAATATTAATACTTAGTAAACAATCAAACAATAATTTATATGTTATCCCAAATACATAACTTTAATTCCAAACACATTTTATTATTCATATTAATACTTACCATTGAATTCAATTCACAATAGGCTATCCACACAACTTTTAAGATCTTTTATATTATCAAAGCATATACTTACCTACTAAATTATCATATTTTACTGTATCAACAAAGATTACAAAACATATAAAATTTACTATTTCATGAAAGTACGTTAAATTTCATCAAATAATCTTCCTGAATTTTATAACATGTATGATGCATCATGTGCTGCGAGTTTTTAATGTTCCTCCTGACTTTGTTTGTATTCATCTGCCAGCAGTTTTTTGCTGTTTTGTTTGTTCGGTAGTTTCTTAACGTGTACCATTTGAATTAACTAAATCTGGATTCTTTAAATATGCAATTGTAGGTCCCATAACACTACTAGCTAAAATCTCCATTTTATTATTTGATTATATTTGGAAAGATAACATCTTCATCAAAAGGAAGATAAAGACTTCATAACAAAGTATAAAAGTACTTTTCGCCCAAAAATTTTAAGCATTACTTTAAAATACTTTCATAAAATCATTCACCATCTATAGCCCAAGTTTTCAAACTTGGAAGGTGGATTGCGATATTTTCGTGGTGTAAATGACGCATGAATCATGATCATATTGCTCATACCCGTGCCTCTACTTTCCATGGAGAGAAAAGGAACCTAAAATCTTCCACAAAGTAAAAGATCCTTTCCACAGAAAGTGGTATATGGTTTTTTTTTTCAGAGATCCAGATCCTTTCCACACACAGAGAAAGAGCACCTTAATTTTCCAAATTGATGCTTTGATGTAAATGCTGCCTGTGTAATAAACAGACCTTTTTCACTTAATGGGTTTAGTGGTTTGCACATGCCCCTGTCTGAATTCCATTAGGTGATAGATGAGAAATTTAATTTCGGTTTAACAATGAATTTAACCAAAACTATCTTCATGTTAAATTCGCGTTTTCTATTTAAAACCATTCATAATGGATAATAGAGGCTTGATATCACATAAATTTAAAAATTTTATATTAAAAATACTTAATATTAAGATTACGTCACTTTATATAACAAATTATATTAGGATTATGTGACTGCTTAATTCAACTTCATATATTCATTGAATTACACATTAATACTTAAAATATATATTTTTTATTAATATCTTCCCTCTCCGACGTATTTCTTTTTAAATAAATACTAACAACGATGTTTAAATAAATAATTTCTTGTCATATATTTTAATTTTATTAAATAAAATTAAACAATACTCATAAGTAATTCTCTCACTAATATAATCTTTTAAGGTACACTTAGTGCACATAATCAAAGATAGTGACTTAAAACTGATGAACATGCAATCCCGTTAACTTTTAAGACCATCTAAAGTCAGCTTTAATGAGTAATATCGGCCTTCAACATCAACGATCGCCAAATTGATCACGAAAAAAAACCCGAAATATATATATATTTAAAGATTTTTTATTTAAGTTAAAATCCTATCGCTCAAGCGATGATGTTTTTATTACTCGCGATTTTATTACTCGCGACATTGTCGTTCAAACCAAAAAAATAACAAAAATAAAACTCTTTATTCGAGTTAAATTTAGCTTAAAAAAAATCTCACTCATATATTTTTTATAATGAAGTTATAAAGTGTTTTGGAATTGAGTAGTATTATGTATATATACATATAAGTAGATGAAAAAGTGTAAATATGTTATTTGATAAATGATGAATATTATGATTAATTGTTTAATTGATAGTTTAATATTGATATTGTGAGATGTATATGGTGTTGTATGTAGGATGCGTATACATTTAAGGTATTGAGAATATTGTCAAGTATATGCTTAGATTCATATGATATGTGATTGTATTATATATATAGTATTGTATTTTGCATCTAGATATAGTTTTGTATTGCACTAGTGTACGGTGAAAAATATATAGGATGATATTTGTACTATCAAGCATAAAAGTTGGATTATTTGATAACACACTCATCGCTTTTACATCAAGTACATGATACCCTATTGTTAGGTATTTAAGTGTGAGTCTAACTCCCACATTGAGTAGAAATGATAAAGTTGAGTAACATATAAGAAAGAAGACTCGTAAACCCAATGCCTTAAAGGTTTTGAGTTGAAGTTGGTGTCATTCTCTTATATAGGTTAGACTTTGTTCTCATCCTTGTTTAGTAATGTGTCCCATTTAAGTTTGTAAATAGAGTTGACAAATAGAATGCTCGGTCCCTTATGAGAGATTTTTCCTTTATATAAATGAAATAGTTCAATGAGAGGAGAAAAAAAATTTTCTTAGAAAGTATACAATAAAATACAAAAACAAAACTCATTAAAGAAAGAAATATTTTTGACTTCATTAATTGTCTAATCACATAAACCAAAACATGAAATACTAAGAAACAAAAAGAAATTATTATGTCAATGTTTCTTATAACATATATGCAAAAAAAAACCACTTTAATGTAACGAAGTAAGGAATTGAAATTGGATTTTATCAATGATACATCAATTTGGTATTACTCTTTGATTGAACATTGTTATTATTACGAGTCTTTCAGAAAATATCAAGTATAATAAATTATTTTTAATCACTAAGATACGTTTAAGGATTATTATATTCTTACATAAAATATATTTAAATGTATTTTAAGAATTATATGATTTTCTATGAGATAAATATATTTTGATCGAACTTTTATGTCCATATTGTATGAATGGTATTAAAGTTTATTATTATTATTATTATTATTATTATATTAGTTTGCAAGAAACATTATAGATGGTAATTATAAAGGAGATGATATAAAGATCCAGAAATTTATATTGTTTTGGACAAAATTGGTTTCAATGTATTGGTATACGATGACATTAGAGAATATATATATATATATATATACACTAGAATTTTAGTAGGATTTACATAAATTATTATATTTAAAATTTTAAAATAATAATGTAATTATTATATAACTTTTAATTATATATACTATGTCTTAAAATTGTAGTTGTATATTCCTTATGTGATGGAATTATATAGATAATCAATTATTTAAGTTTACAAGAAAGACGACTAAAAAAATAAAAGTAAAAAAACATTTGCATTAATATATTATTTTTAACTAAAACAAAATTATATTTTATTTTAACATACAAACACTCATTTTAGTTATAATTTTTTTATCCATTTCTATCTTTTTATTTTCTTTCCTATTTATTCTCTCATTTCATTTCACTTTTTTCATTTAAAGAGAGAAAAAAGACAAATTATAATATAAATATTTCACTTTAACATTGTCATAAAATTAAATTTATAAAATACTTGTACTTTCGCATTAAAGTAATGCTATTTTATCCCTCTTTCACTTTTGAAACTATTAAAGATTATAAGATTTACAATGTCATAACACTCAGTAGTTATATTTCATTAGAAAAACTATTTTATCATGAGTACGTATGACGTGAATATGTACATACAAGTCACCACTTAGAAACCTCAACATTTCACAGGGTAAAAATTTCTGGATAGGTAGTTACTCAAGGTGGGGCTTGTACAAAGAATAGTCAAGATATAAACTTTACATTATATAAAAAATAATACTCTCAACAAAATAATAACTAGAAATATTATTTGAGTAAATTAAAAAAATACATTAACTATATTTTAATCTTTTAAAAGTAAATAATTTAATAATACGTGTTTGGAATTCCTAAACTTTAGGTCAACGTCTATAAATTTTATAAATTTTTCCAATTGATGCATTTTTTGTCTCTATTCACTATACAACACAATCTCATCCTATCTTTCATATTTCATAACTTAGAGTTGAATAAGTCATGTGTAAACTCAATAAAAACATTTAATATATTTCCAAATTTTATCATCAAGATCTGTTTGCAAGATCTAAGTGTCAGAATCAACAAATTGTTGTCGCGAAGTCTGATAAAAAGCTTATGAATGCAACGAGAGAAGAGAGATTGATACTCTTGACACATGAACAAGAACAATTGTGTTTTATTCCAAAAGGACATATTTCTTCTCCTTTCTAAAGAGTCGTGTTCACCATGTATACCAAAGATCTTTTAAGAATAAAGATCATGTGACTTTTATAAGATAAATTTTAAATCATGAACTCGATTATAAATAATTTCACTTTTAGATCTAATTGCCACACACTAAACTATATTAGTGTCATTTGTGATCAGATCACAAACAATTAAGAGTGGTGTGTTCTCTTAAATTTAGTACAGAAGGCATTAGATTAGATGGCATTATAAAAATTGGATGGTTAAACTTAATGAGTTGAGAGAGAGAGAGAGAGAAAAAACTGGTTCGGCAGATCTAAAGGAAGTGCGGGCCAGATGTCGCGGCGCGTGTGGGGCTTAGGTATTTGGAAGTAAGAACGTGACAAGAGTAAAACCAAAAAAGCAACTCAGCAAGCATCAAGGGCCAGATTCAGACACTGAATGCTCAAACATCACCACGTTACAATACAACCAGCCTAATCCCATCCTCAGTGGTCTCCACCTAATCACACTCTAATATACCCATCAAACATGTGCTCTCCTCTGTTCTATCCTCTTCTATCTCTCTTCTTCCCCTACCCTACACTTCCCACACGACAAAACCCCTTCTTCAATTAATCCAATCATACTTCCTCATTAAAATATCCTCTTCAACAACCACCACCATAAATCCATCCCAGCACAAAAGCATTTCAGATACCCTCAGATTCCTCCGCCAATTAATTCCCCCAAAATGAAGGAACCTACTTCTACTTATCATCACTCATCACTTATACATAATTCTTCTTTTAATGCGCACATCACACACCATTCCCAATCAAAACCAGACCTCAATCTGTTCCAAATCTAAGTAATTTTACGAAAAAAATACAACCCATCCCAAATCAAATGATCAACATTGCAAAATTAAAATTTAAAGTAGAAAGATCAAAATCCAAATTACACCAAGTTCATAATAATGATAGTAATAACAAAAGCTAAACCAAAGATAATAATAATAATAATTATTATTATGAAAAAAAAAGAAAAAAAGGGTACCGGAAACAAGAAACGAGAAGGTGTTTTTGTTGTCCAATTTGACGGCGCTAACTCAGGTTTGGGCGCAATCTTCACTCTCGTGGGGCTTTCTGCAGAGGATCATGTGCATCGGGGAGAAAATCCCAGTTTCACCCCCTCTGGTTAAATAGTCAGCGGTAGTGAAAAGCATCTCATGGACATCAACGGTTCCCTTTGGCGCGATTCCCAAGGCAGCAAGAACAGTGACAACGATGTGGTTCCGCCAGTAGGCGATCCGGCCCATCTTCAAGCGGCTCCACCAGGGCTGAGCCGGCGGCTCAGCCAGATCCCGCTCCTTGACCACAACGAACCCAACCTTACGCGCGGTCTCGGCTATGTCAGCGTAGCTTCTGAGGCCAGGCAAGGCGTTACCCCTCTCAATCCCCTGGATAACCTCCACGTGTTCGGGGTCCTCGCCGCGGTACTTGTCGGTGGTGACCCACTCGTAGGAGACGTAGAGCGCGCCGGGCTTCATTACGCGGAAGATTTCGGCGTAGACCTCTTCGAGCTTGGGCGCGTGACACGTGGCCTCGATGGAGTAGGCGCCGTCGAAGGAGTTGTCGGGGAAGGGCATATTGAGGAAATTGCCGCAGACAACCTCGCAAAGGGAATCAAGGCCAGCTTTTTTGTTGTGGAGGCGGGCGCGGTTCACCTGGTAGTCGTTGATTGTGATGCCCACAATGTTCGCGCGGGAGTGGGCCGCAATAGCCCGCATTGGGCCGCCCACGCCGCAGCCCACGTCCACGACTCTGTCTCCGGGCCGTGCCTGAATGAGATCGACCGCCATCTCCTCGTGGATGCGCGTGGCCTCGCGGTGGGACTTGCCGGGGATCGAGGGGGAGAAGTGGAAGGACTGGCCCCACCCCCACTCGTAGATGTCGGTCACTAAATTGTAGAAGGTGTCCACGAAGTCCGGTACTTTCTCCGCCTTCTCGATCTCCTTGGGGCGGCGGAAGAACGACCAGTACTGCTTGTAGTTGTCCTGGACTTTCTCCGCCGAGATGGAGCCGCCGGACAGATCGGTGGCGCGCTTTCCCTTCTGCTCGGCGGGGCCCAGAACGCACACAAACCAGTAGATGCCGCCGGCGATGAGCGCTCCGGTGCAGAAGAGAGAGATTGAGTCCATTGTGGGTTTGCTGGTGTGGGAGTGAGAGAAGTGAAGAGAAGAGATTGAAGAAAAAGGAAAGTTTATTTGTGAGGTTTACTTTCTGAAGTGGGCCTTTGGGCTTGGTTAACCTCTTGTTAATTTATTCGCTGGACTTCTCCCAACTCAGTTTTTTTTTTAATCTTCATCCACGTGATTGGCACGTGAATCTTCCTTCTCTGTATTTTTTTCTTACAATAACTATTGTTGTCATAATTTATATTTGTTCCAAAATTATAGATGTTTAACATGTGAAGATGTCATTTACAATATTTTTTTTTATTATACCCTTACCTATATGTCATTAATTTAACAAAATTATTATATTTATGGCAGTATATATAACTATGATCATTATTGCTTTTTAATGGATCTGAACAGCTATAATCTTGAGAGAGAGAGGGAGAGAGATGTATGCTTACCTATATGTTTTAAAACATTAATCTTAAAAAATTATTATAGTTATGGGAGTATATAGAACTATGATAATTATGCTTTTTAATGGATCTGAACAGCTATCATTTAGAGAGAGAGTGTACGGTCTATTATAATAATAAATAATCTAGTATTTTTATGGCAGTATTTTAATGAAGTTTATTTATTACTAAAATTTAATTTTCCGACGTATTGACTTTTCTTCTTAATTAAATATATATTATTATAATATTTCTCATGAAAAAGTTACAATTTTTTTTTCCTTTTTCTGACTTGGTTTCAACACCCGTTTCTTCTTTCGCACCTACCTCTATCTCATCTCCTTGCCCATTTTAGAAAAAACTCGATAAACTTCCTCTTATATAACCAGCATGACATTTGTGTTTTAGAGGATTTCTTGCAACATAAACTGTGATGGTAACCATCATATTTTCCACTTTCTAAAACTTCCTTTCTAAACCACTCAACTCTCAATTCAATTTTACAAAGCTTATGTAAATACAAATTATTTCTCTACTTTCATTTGCCTTTTCATGCACACACATCTCAAAACATCAAAAAGTCACCCTTATAAACAAATAAAGCTATAACAATCAACTTTATACCAAGAATGCTGGGAGAATCCGAAGGAAAAATACTAGGAAGATATCACAAGAATAAGAACTGAGCCAATTTATATGAGGGAATGACATCACCTCCAATCCAAAATCTTAAGGGAAATATTACAAGAATGAGAACTGAGTCAACCCATATAAGGGAAAGACATCACCTCCAATCCAAAATCTTAAGGCGTTGAGTTTGTGAATCTTCTTTTTTATATGTTGCTCAACTTTCTCATTTCTACCCAATGTGAGACTTAGACTCACACTTGAATACCTAACAATCTTCCCCTCAAGTGAGAGTCACTCCTCCACCACATTGATACACTCCCCCTCGAGCGGAAGCAATTTCAAACTCGAGTACATTACTGTTCACACACTTATACGGGACATACTTGCCTGAAATCACCATCAGGACACGCTTGCCTGAAATCAACATCAGGAAGACTTTTAAAACCCGAGTACATTACTGTTCATACACTTACACGTGACACGCTTGCCTGAAATCACCATCAGGAAGACTTTCGATACAGGGTCAAACTGTACTCGCCCAAGTTGTAAACTAACGGCTTTGATACCAAGAATGAGAACTGAGCCAACATATAAGGGAATGACACCACCTTCAACCCAAAACCTTAAGGCGTTGGGTTTGTGCGTCTTCTTTCTTATATGTTGTTCAACTTTCTCATTTCTACCCAATGTAGGACTTAGACTCATACTTGAATACCTAACCAAGAAAAACAAATTCATTAAATACGACCTTTAGTTTGAATTACAATATTATCGTTCATTAATAATCAACTTTTTATTCTATCAATCTCTTCTTGTAACTTGTTTCTAAAATTCCAACTTTTTTTTGTTACCATTAAATATAACATTTATTGAATAAAATGTGAGATGATAATTTGTTTATTTACTATTGCCTTAAACATGTAAACAATTGAAAAGGGTGAATTTTAAAGATTAGTCGTTATTGTAAGTTCTTTCATAGAAGATATCATAAATTAATTTTACTATTGACGAGATATATCTTAGCTGATTACACCATTATAAATGATTAATTAAACTTTTGTGTATATAAATTGAATTTTCATTTGTTGTTGAAGTTTAAATATATAAAAAAATCATTGAAATTAAACATACTACAACATTTGAAATGGAACCTTGAAAAGGAGGAAAAAAAAAAAAAAAAACTTGTGAACACAATAATTACTGCTGTAAAACTAATCTATGTCATAAGTTAGATCTCTTTTAATTAGTCTATGTCTTGAGGAATAAGTAGACCTTAGGAATAGAGATATTTTAATTCCTCGTGAAGAACTATGGTTCGTTAGTGATAATAGTTAGTAATAAAAGTTGGAGTCATTTAAGTCCAGTGGAAGAAAAAGTGATAAATAATTAATTAAGTGCAAATCGCTATTAGGAATGAAAAATAGTACTAAATTCCACCCTTGCCTAAAAATAGATTAATCCCACCAAAAACATAGATCATAGGAGGTTTGTAATGAATGGTTCTAGCGAGATTTTAATTCCCTATGAACTGGTCCTCAAAAAACTAACCAGCTAAAAGATCTCTTCTTGTTTTAACTTGGAACTCTTGTATCATTTTACAATGTTGAAAGAATCAAGGATCTTTTCCGTTAGTTTAGATATTTGAAACAACTTGGCATAGAAAACTCCGATATGTTTTGTCCTCACACGAGTTTTAGTTGTCCACTTGTTTTTCTTAATTTATTATTCGATTGATTTGTAAAGTTTTATTGGATGAAACTTGAAATAGTGTGTAATCGTGTCAAGGTCTCGAAATCTATATTTGGTCTTTGTAAAAGGTACATTTAGGCGTAATTAACTGCTATTTTGTATTAATGACTTTTAAATATGTCATAAAACCCACAGTTAAAAGACTTAATGAACCTGTACTTAAAAGCACTTTTAAACTTTTAATTGTAGTTCAAAATATATAATGTTAAAATATGATTATTATAAACAGTAGTATTAATAATATTATAGTATTATTACTGCCTTTCCTTAAATATATGCTGGGTTGTTTTCTCTGAATATTTTTTCAAATGGTTTGTAATATAGCCTTTTCAATTACAATAAATAGATTTATAAAAAAAAGAGTCTTGAGATGTATCAAAAAACACGTTTTTAATTAACAAATTTTATAAAACTAATTTAAAATTTATATCCATTTGTGACACAACTAACAACTCCAAATAGTTTGTATCCCCTTGTGACTAATTTGTCACCATATTACAGGTAAAATGGTATAGCACGATTTCATTCATTGTTTTGTTTTGTATTGATGCATATTAAAGGATAATAAAAAAATTAAATAATGAAAATATTGGATAGTATACTTATTATTAAAGAAAAACGTATACTCAGGGAGTAAAAAAATAATTTTTTCCATCTAAGATTGTAGAAATAGAAATATAATTATTTGATTTGATTTACGTAGAATAATGAATACTTATTTGCAACCATTTATTTATTTTATTGAGACAGTAAATAATTCATTTTTTATAATTAAAATGTGTGTGGTTCATTTTTTATTAATACTACGTTACAGTTTTTCTCAAAAATATTAATTTATGAGTTTGGATTGTTTTTCTTAATTGATTATATCATTTTACTACTTTTAATACATTTTAGGAATTAATTAGTCTTAAAGTAAAATAAATTGAGTATGACCAAATTAATTAATCGAGACTATTCAAGTAATTTAAATTATAATTTTTTCTATTGATGCATATTAAAGGATAATAAAAAATTAATGATGAAAATATTGGATTGTGTACTTCTTATTAAAGAAAAAACGTATACTCTGAGAGTAAGAAAGTAATCTTTTCTATCTAAGATCGTAGAAATAGAAATATATTAATTTGATTACAGTTACCTAGAATAGTGAATACTTATTTGCAACCATTTATTCTCTAAATTTATTTATTTTATTATGACAATAAATGATTCATTTTTTTATAATTTAAATATGTGTGGCTAATTTATTTTGTTAATACTATGTTATAATTTTTCTCAAAAGTATTAATTTACGAGTTTAGATTGTTTTTCTTAATTGATTATGTTATTTTATTAATTTTAATACTTTTTAGGAATTAATTAGTCTTAAACTGAAATGAATTATGAATGACAAGATGAATTAATCGAGACCATTAAAATAATTGAAATTATAATTTTGTTATGATCAATCTTAATTTCTAACTTTTTCTCGCATTTTTCTATACTCTTCTAAATATTATACTTACACGATCAACTAACAATAATTCTTAGAGAAAAATCAATCTCAATAACCAAAACTAAGTGAATAAGAATTAATTTAGATAGAGATAGAGTAAGCAATTTGAAAAAAAAAAAAAAAAAAAAAATTTTAAAAAAAAAAAAAAAAAAAACTCTTTAATTAAGGAGATTGAGACTCTTATGCTTCGAATAACTTTTCTTTTTGAAAAAAGGTCAGCTTTTTTATTATTTATCTTTTAAAATCTGTTTTTATCTCTGAAATTTTAAAACTATTGGATGTTGAAAAAAAAAAATCTTTAAATGATAATCACTCATTAATCTCTAGAGTACAATCTATTCGATGTCTAAACTTTTAGGTCTATTGTCACTGTTGTGTAAGCTATGCTTCTAAAACATATATTTTCACCAATGCAAACACATACAAAAATGAATGTTGCGACACAAAAGTTTTCTATGTCTAAAATTTTCAACTATTTTTAACTTAAATATATTCGTCAATTTCAACTTTATGATGGATTATCGATTTTGTATTGAATGTTATACTTTTAAGTACATCTTGAAATTATTTTTATCTAAATATTCAATTTATTTATAAAGTTGTCAAAATCCTCTATTTTTTTGTAAGTTAAAAAACATGACATTTTATTCTAATTATTTATACAAATATAACCAAATAATCATGTGAGATAAAATTTAATTCATTATATTTTAACACAATATTATATCTAATTACTTTTGGGGTCTTAAAAAGCTTAATATATAATTTTCATAAATGAAAAAATGTGGTGGCTAATCCATAATCAACACAATTAAAGATCACTAGAAAATAAAATTTTATTTGATTATCAATTAAATTATGTAAGCAAGATATAAACCTAATTCTCATAACAGCATGCCTAAGCATAAAATTATGCATACATTAAAGCAAAAGAATATGTGTATATATAAATAGAAAAAATAAAATTATAAAGAACTTTTACTTCCTTCACCCCTAATTAATTTTTCTCTTTTTTTAAAGTGATTTATAGATTATCTATTTTAATTTTTTTTCAAAATATATTTTGAAATAAGCTTTCTGAAACAAACTTTCTAAAATATATATAATATATTATGAAATACGTTTTTTAGATTGAGTTTTGCAGGAAAAAGCTTTTCAGAATTTTATGAGTTTTAGAAAAAGTTTTCTAACACAAAGTAAATAGGATAATTCAGTAATTTCACCCAATTATGAATACAGTTTTAAAATTAAAATGCAGGAAGTAAAAGAAAATGATATTTTAACACCATTATTTATTTTTCATACTATTTAACATTAATATATATTATTATTTTATTTATATATAATATTTTATTAATAAAATATAATATCAAATAAAAATATAAATAAATAGTGATACCAAACTATCATTTTCTGAAATTAAAAATCATTATAAAGCATACCATCAGATACAGTTAATGGCCCAAAGCTACACATTATTTTACGATAAAAAAAAAAAATATCATACAATCATTCAAACACTAAAATGTTTTAAGCTTTCAGCTAAGACTCTTAATTAAAACTTAATCAAAGTCTAATCCCTTGTCTTCTCTAATTTTTACGTAATTATATGCATTAATTATAATTAATCCATGAATTTCACGAGATATTCAACCCATTTGGACGATGCTTTGCTTGTCTGTTGAAAAAAAAGGGTATTCATAAACGTGCACGCTTCAAGGAGTAAGTTAATCTTGTACTTTGAATTATATTTGACGCCACGCATTCCAATTTAAGAAATAATAATAAGTATCGGTTCAGCTACGTGACTAAAAACCATTACCATTACCGTCACTGTTAATTTAGTTGGAAATTCACTTTGTCTCACAAAAGCAAGCATTTGCATTCTTTTTTACCTATTAACCTGTCACTGTGTAACTCACTGTGAGTGTTAAATTGAAGTACCAAGTAAAAGCAAACGCAAAATGTAGACTATGATTAGCTTTGAGGTCACAGTCATATATATAGGGTGCTTCTAAGTGAACCATGAATGTGCATGTACTGTGGCTAAGCGTAGAGAGGTAGCTTTCCCTGTAAGACAGTTGAAATCTTACCCAGAATTCTAGCTAGTTAGTTCTTTAGTCATATCAAATAGAGAGTGTGTGTGGGAGGGGAATCATGGAGAAATTGTACGGTTTGAGTCATCTCTTCATGACAGTGTTTCTTCACAACTTTGCCATATTCATGGTGGTGCCAGCCATCACTGATGTCACAATGGCTGCTCTTTGTCCCGGACAAGATGAATGCTCAATTGCCATCTATCTCACTGGTTTTCAACAAGCGGTGAGTTTAAATATAAATTTTTCATGCAATTTTTCTTCACTCATTCTGCTTTCTATCTTATGTTAAAGTTCCTTAGTCTGTGATTAGTTTTGTGCGTATATGTGTGTACTGTGTATACTGCAAAATTGAGTTGAGTCAGTTCTTCATTAGAGAGTTGAATAAATTTTCATTAATAAGCAACACAAAGCATAGGTAAAAGGTACAGGTAAGAACTGCTATGGAACCAAATGAAACTCACTTTCTTCAATATTTAACAAATTTAGTGAAGTGTATATATTTTCGTAAGCATATTTCTGTGTGTAAAAATTTCATCCTTTGGAGGAAAAAATTCTTTGAATTAACTTTCATACGTGTTCGTCCAGACATTCATCCCTCTCATGAGTTGTTAATTATATCTTAAGGAACTTAAATCAATTAACTTTATATTACATAATAAAAAGGAAAAAATGTAGTAACGAATAATATGAATTTCTTTGCATGAATAGTTTCCTTCCATTTCCTATTTTTGTGATGCTTATTTCACATCTATTTTTTTATGTGTCTACGTAAGAGAGGTAAGCTTGTCTGTTAAACTATTGCTGACGAAATTAGCTTTTTAATTTTTTTCTTCTCAATTCAATATCGATAAAAAAGTTGTGGATGAAAAGCTTGATATACATCTTATTTTTTTACAATATCTACCATGATAATGATACATTTTTTGTGCCTTAAGTGACAAATTTGATTACATATTTTTTTGTTTCTTATATTTTTTCTTTGCATATAATGCTGTAAAAATTTAATGCATAAATAACATTATTTTTTTCCTAATGTAAAAACATTACCTTTCCGCAATAAAGCTAAGATTTAGCAATTATTCTTTACAAAATTCATGTCTAAGCCCGTCACTACCAACTAGCCTAGGTGGCTAAAAAATTAAAATTAATTGAATTTACAATTTAAAAAAATTAAAATGTCATGGAATATCTCTGATTAATTTGGGACAGATAAGATTTTAAAAGATTATTGTTCACATTGACTTGAATTTGTTGATCAATCAATTAGACTTCATTTGTTGTTGTACCCATAATAAGGAGTGTGCTATAAACAAACTCAAAATTCAAAAGCAATTAATTAGTGGTAAAGGTAATTTGTCACGGAGATAACGTCTGTTTGGGTAAGTCTGTCCCCACTTGAGAAAGAAATTTCCTTGTGATTTCGTGAGCCTCATAGGTTCGCATTTTCTCTAACTTGTTACCCAAATTTAATACTCACTGGGTTGGTTCACTTTTCGAAGCAGTTAGTGTTCGATGCATTTCCATGCTTTTTCCTCGACTTGTCGTGGTTTTCCTTACGTTTTCCTTGTCTCGTCATATGTGGACAAATCAGTTTTTTTTTTTATCAATAGTACCATTTTTGTCCACCTTGAACTATTTGTCACTTTATGTGGCCCATTTTAACTAATTTTTATTGGGCCTAATCGGAAAGGTAGCGAGTAATGTTCGACGCATTATCATCCGCACCTCCGTACTTTATGAAATATCCAAAATAACTTTTGGGAAAAAGACTGAAAAAGGCTTCATAAAAATAAAAAAAAGGGTTCGGAGTGTATATTGTATTCCGGATTAAATCTCGTTTTCTAATCAGCTAGAAAGAAAAAAAAAAAAACTTTTGGATTGGACTAATTCAGAAGTCAAAAGCGAAAAGAATAGCATTTCAAATTGGGTCAATCCAGAAGTTAAGGGTTGAGATGGAGAAATTTCAGATTGTATTAATCGGAAAGTAAAAAAGAAATATATAATTTCGGATTAGACCAATCCGAAAGATAGGAGATGGGGTGGAGGGATTCTGAATTGGCAACACAATCTAAAAGTAAAAAAAAAAAAGAAATATCATTTCAAATTGGATCAATCCAGAAGTTAGGATTTGAGGTGGAGAGATTTTGAATTGGACCAATCCGAAAATTAAAAATGAAAAAAAAATATTTCGGATTGAACCAATCCAGAAAGCTTGAGAGCAGTGTCTTAAAATTTTCTCCTAAGGACATTTTTGTCTTTTGCGTTTGCTATAGAGGTGGATGATAATATTGTGGAGGTGCAGGAAGAATGCGTCGTAATGTTCAGGACAAATGCTCAACTTGGTCCAGTCCACGTTTCAAAATAAAATATAGTACTGTATAATCTAATCACGAGAAGAACATTTTCAATATCTCTCTTTCATTGTTTATTTATACAATTATGAGTCATTCACATTTTATTCTATTCATTATATGGACAGTAATCATAAAGATTTTTTTTTTTCAAATTAAGAATCAATTTATTTAAAAAAAAAAGATTTAGAAAGAGTAATTTGTAGATAACATGTCGTTGGTCTGACAGATAATGAATTCGACTTTTTTAGGAATGTATCAAATTCAAACATTGAAATAATATATAATTAAGAGAAAATATTCACTCAAAATGCAGTCATCAAATAAATACTGCATCAATAATATGGCTACCATTTTTTTTTTTGGCAATGTTTCAATGATATGAATAACTAAAAAACGTGCATGGGTAAAAAAAAAAAAACATGTGATTTGTACAGATGATAGGAGTGGGCACGCTGGTGATGATGCCACTGTTGGGTAATCTCTCCGATAAGTATGGAAGGAAGGCCATTCTCACAGTTCCTATGATCCTCACGATCATTCCCACAGGTACTTTTCTGTTCAATGCCTCTTCAAAGATACATCCTATGGTTGTTAGAATTCAAAGAGTTCAAATTTAAAAAAAAAATAATAATATAATATTTTGACAGGCATATTAGCGTACAACAGGACCAAAAAATTCTTCTATGTGTACTACGTTTTCAAGATACTCATTTCAATGGTTTGCGAAGGAAGCGTCCCTTGCCTCGCTCTAGCTTACGTGGTAAGTCTTCGATATTCCCCTCAAGTTAGTTCAAACTCTCGTGGCGTTATTACAATTTATGCATGCCTCTGTTTTTTCAGGCAGATAACATTCCAGAAAGTGGAAGAAGCACTGCATTTGGCGTTATTTCAGGGATAGGATCTGCTGCGTTCGTGTGTGCCACTTTATCAGCTCGATTCATATCTACCGCCCAAACTTTTCAGGTATTTTGCTTTCTCTTTTCTCTCTCCAATTACAATATCCTAATCTCAATTCATTTTTCATAATTGCAAACAATGCTAACTCATTTTTCCCTATATAAGGTTTCTACTGTTATTGCTGTGATTGGAGCAGTGTACATGCAATTTTTCCTTCGAGATTCAGTCATTGATGACGGACACCTTCACACCCCAATCATTTCACAACAGAAGCCCACAAGAAAATTTGAAAGTAAGAAGCAACTTCTTAAAGCATTGCGTTCTTTCAAGGACCTATCCTCCTTCCTCAATAGCAGGTGCAACAATTTTCCTTCTTCTCCTCCAACCAAACAAACATTCTTTTTTTTGTGTGTCATAATTATACACGTTTGATTGGATTTTCCAGCTTGACTATTACACAAGCAGCAATTGTTGCATTCTTCAGTAACCTTGCTGATGTTGGCCTTCATGGATCAATGCTGGTATTTTCTTCCATCCTTCATATATATTATTGATTTGTTTTTATTTGTAAGTTTTAGGTGTTGGGAAAGCTTGTGCACTTTTATATCAGTGTTGGAGCATACATTGATGCTTAGACACATTCTTTATTGGTTGAATCTGGTTCGTTAGCTTGAAACCAAACCATATAGTGTCCAAGAACGTTGTATTTGTATATCTTTACTTAATATCTCTCTCTTGGCTTATTGAAGTCATACTCTGCTATAGGCTTTTGATATATTAGCAATTTACTGATGTTTAATTTCTTTCATTTTTAACCTTTATAGACTGGAGTAACCATGCTTTTTTTCTGTGTGCAGTACTTCTTAAAGGCTCAATTTCATTTTGATAAGAATCAATTTGCTGACTTGATGGTCATATCTGGAATTGCAGGGACTGTATCTCAGGTATTTTTACATGGTTATATTTCAACTATCAATTGATATGCCTCTTGTTCTTTCATAAATCTTCAATTTCTTTGAGTTTCTATATTACGAATCTAAATATTAAACATTGATTGTCATAGCTTCTTATTATGCCCCTTTTGGCTCCTATTCTGGGCGAGGCAAGGCTACTTTCAATTGGACTATTCTTTCATTGTGTACACGTAAGTATTCTTTTAATACAATCATGAAACATTTTCTCTTTTATGAAGTTCTAAACTTTTAAAATGTGGGATGCAGATGTTCCTTTACAGCATAGCATGGTCCTCCTTGGTATGTCTCTTTCAACTTTATTTCTAATTACAAGTTTGTTTCTGTCAATTATTTTTCCATGTATAATATCATTATAAGGTTTAAAATTTAGATAGAATGGTTGATTATTCACACTTCTGTATGGCTCTATTATCCCTTTGTTGTGCATGTTTCCTATTTTCTTTTTATGTTGTATAATTTATACTGTGTGAATGTTGACAGGTTCCATATGCTTCTGCCATGTTCTCAATTTTATTTGTTTTCTCACAACCTTGTGTGAGTTTGCGTCCTCATTTTGTCTTTCTGTATTCTTTAAAAGCATAATTTTTTTCATTCTCATCCTTCAAATTAAGTAGTTTTTTCAAAACACAATGTTGAATAATCTAATTTTACATTCGCAGATACGAAGTATTGTGTCTAAACAAGTTGGTCCCCGTGAGCAGGTACAGAGTTAATAATACTGATTAAAGTTAGTTAATAATACTGATTAAAGTTAAACAAGGTGGTTGGGATTGATTTTCTTATAATAAGTAAAGCCTAATTTCAATTTATTTCTCTTCCTTTTTAGGGAAAGGCTCAAGGTTGCATCTCTGGCATATGTTCAGTTGCACATATAGTTTCTCCCTTAGTTTTCTCTCCATTAACAGGTGAAAGCATGTGAATATGTGATATTAGATTTAGATAATCATCCCAATTTATTAACAATTACCTTTTTCAATTGTCAGCTCTCTTCCTATCTGAAAAGGCACCTTTCGATTTTCCTGGATTTAGTATAATGTGCATTGGGTTTGCTTCGGTAAGAACTTAACCTGATTGAAATGTTCTATTTTTTTTTCCTCATATTGATGTCTAGATTTCTTTGGTTATGCCGACTCAAATATTTTTCTTACATACAATTGTGGATAGTAATTAGTGTAGTTATGGCATTGAGTTGAACTTGGGTGATTCATTCACATAATGCAGAAACACAACATGAAAGTTACTCCATTGTACATAATATTCTTTCGGTATTGGAATTTGTAATATTCAAACCAAGGCCAACATTAGACCTTAGATATCAATATCAATAGGTAAATTGACTTATAAACCACAAAGTTTTATAAGTATACATTGTATGTAATACAATTCTTGATTTAGGATATGTTTGGTGAAACGCGTGTACGAGAACTTTTAGGAAAAAAAAATTGATTCTTTAGAAGTTAAAATTAATTTATAAAGTTAATTTGTAGAAACTCTCTAATATAGTTTTTTAAAATTTTTATTTTTATTTTTCATATAATTTAATTTTAATTTATAAATAAATCTTTTTTATTTATTTTTTCTTTTATAAAAGTTCTTAATAAGAAGTTTTTCTAAATATATCCTTGACTCGTGTTAGATTCTCTTATTTAGATTTTTATAGTAGAATCTAGTTGAATGCCATTTTAATTATCAATATAAAAAGTTGTTCTATATATATTATATTTGAAGTATAGATTTCACTTCATTTTCATTCACTTTTTATATTTATGTATTTACATAATACTCTGTGTGGTTGAATTTTGTTTTGCAGATGGTATCTTTTGTTCAGAGTATGATGCTCCGAGTGGATCCTCCCATTTTGAGTTAGGCAAATAGAAGTCAATTAGAGCCTTTGTAATTTTAACGATAGTAAATATTTGTGGTCTATACGAGTTTTGCCTTTAGTGATGCTTTTGGGGAAACAATATGTTGTATAAGTTGATTCCAAGAATAGACATTTGATATACTTTTTAGTTTCATACTATATGATTCTGTGTTTCCTTGAATATCAATTATGGGATTTAAATAAAAGGATACAAAGGTCAACTTCATAGTTTTAATGTCATTTTTATTTTGTTGGTGTAATTACTTTTTTATTGTTTAATTTGAAATAAAAGTTTCAATCAGGTTTTTTAATTTTTTTTTACACGATCAAGTTCTTCAATTTTTAAATATAATAATATATCAATGTACTTATTTAAAATCCAATTAAGTTTTTTTTTTATATTTTAAAATACAATAATATGATAATTATTTATGTTGAAATTAACGTTACTAATTTAATAGTGTATTATATTATAAGTCGGGAAAATTATACTGTACATAAATTACAATTACTAATATTTATTTATTAATAATTTTAATATCAGTTAGATGAAAAATAATTATCTTATTAATTTTTCAAAATGAAACATTATATTTTAATAATAGTAAAATTAAATTGAATAAAATAGGTAAATAATGAAATTAAAAAGTGTCATTAAATCTATTCTGTTATCACCTTGCAACTTGTAGGCATACAGTTGCATTTGTTGAATTTTATTAATTTATAAGCGCGTTTTCAATAAAAGCGTTAAATTTTACCTTTTTTAAAAAGACATCCATCATTAGTTCTATATGATTTTTTTTTTTCTCTATTAAAACTTTTGGTTTCTAATGACAACATATTACCATTAAAGAACAATGCCATAATCATATAAACCGTCACATCTTTTATTAATTTAACGGAATAATAATGTAATATTTTTTAGGAGTTATATTTCTAGTCTTTATTCTTTCTAAAAGATTCACTTATAATTTCTCAGTAATTGTTTTACTGACCTTAATCTTTAATTTTTTAAGAAATACATTTTAGTCTCTCAAAAAATTTTAATTTTGTATTAATTTTGTGATCATCATTTATTATTATGTTTAATCTCTCTATCAAATATAATATATAAAATATGTAAGATAGATGTTAAAAAAAGGAAATAATAAGTAGAAGAACAGTTGTATGGTAGTGACAGTACTGTATAATTATGGACGGATATGGATCTGTTAAGGAAAAAAAATGAAATGAAGTGACAGAACAGGCCCATGTGAGTCAAAAGGGCCCACAAAATATTAATTGGGCTGACCTGAGGGGTTCTGTTCCCATGACCATTGCATGAGATCTCCTAAACCTGTCATTTACACGTGTCGATGTGTCCAAAATTAGACGCCAACGGCAACAAACAGAAGAGAACGAATGGCCAATCCCGTTACCCTCTCTTTCCCGCTAACGCCACCATAATAATAAGTAAGTTATAATATTTATTGCACACACCATCGCCAGCGTGTGGCATCCCATTCGGTTTCGCCGCCGAACAAAAAAACCGACGGAGTAATAATGCTGTAGCCTCCGTAACGCCGTAACGTGGTAGCGAGCGTTCGAAGGTTCCGCTTCGCATTATTCAACGACGCTCCCTATCACTTTCCTTCGCAAAACCTCCTTCAATCTAATCTCACCCGCCGGTGACCGCTCCGCCGTCACAATGCCTCAGAAACACAGCAACGTGGTGTACCTCCACGGGACCCTCGATCTGGTAATCGTCGAGGCTCGCTCTCTCCCCAACATGGACTTGCTCTCGGAGCGCGTCCGAAGGTTCTTCTCCGCGCTCAACACTTGCAGCGCCTCCATCTCCGGAAAACGGAAGCTCAACCGCGCCCGCCACCGCCACCGCAAGATCATCACCAGCGATCCCTACGTCACCGTCTGCCTCGCCGGCGCCACCGTCGCGCGCACCCGCGTGATCTCCAATTCGCAGAACCCTTGCTGGGACGAGCACTTCAAGATCCCGCTGGCGCACCCGGCCGCTCAGGTCGACTTCTTCGTCAAGGACAACGACATGTTCGGAGCAGACCTCATCGGCGTCGTCACCGTCTCCGCCGAGAGGATCCTCTCCTGCGAACCTATCAGCGACTGGTTCCCGATCATCGGCTCGTTCGGGAAGCCGCCGAAGCCTGACTGCGCGCTTCGCCTCGCGATGAAATTCACGAGGTGCGAGGACAGTCGCATGTTCCGGTCCATCGACGAACCGGATCCGGACCGGTTCGTGGTTCGTGATTCGTATTTCCCGGTTAGGCACGGAGGGGCGGTGACGCTGTATCAGGACGCGCACGTGCCTGAGGCAATGTTGCCGGAGGTTGAGTTAGACGAGGGTTTGGTGTTTGAGCATGGGAAGTGCTGGGAAGATATATGCCACGCCATTTTGGAAGCGCACCATTTGGTTTACATTGTGGGTTGGTCCATCTACCATAAGGTTCAGCTCGTGAGAGAGCCTACCAAACCCTTACCTAGCGGTGGTAATTTGAATTTGGGAGAGTTGCTCAAGTACAAGTCCCAAGAAGGTTTGCGAGTTTTACTATTGGTTTGGGATGACAAGACTTCGCACAGCAAGTTTTTCATCAACACGGTACGTACTTTTTATGTTTCACCACTCGTTTTGTGGTGAAAATGGAATGTTCGTTGACAATGTTCAATCGTGTTTCTCTTTGTTTTTATTATTTAAATTTGAATTTTACCGTACAAACTGATGAATGATAGCTTAGAAATTTTAATTTAATCTTCTTGTAATTGTGTTGAGGAGTGAGGACACAGTGATACTTACTCACTCTCGCTTCAAACACTTGGCATATGTGAGAAATGAAATCTGAATATGTAGCATTAAATCATATTTAAATTGTTAAGATTAAAAAAATACGTGATTTTGTCAATTGAACTGACATATGACCGCTCACCACCGACTTAAAAAATTAGCATCCATACATTATGGTATTGTTCAAATTTTGTTTTCATTTCTAGCAGGAGTTGCTCTCACGATATAATTACGTAGTGCATCTTCGAATTAAAATTGACAAATTTTATTTTGGAGTAGCTTTTATTTCTAAACTAAATTTGCAAAAGAAACTTAAATTAAATCTTAATTTTATGAAAACATCGTTTCAGACCAAATATAGGTATGCGAACACAATTATGATAAGAAACTGAGTTTAGCTTACAAAGTTTGAGTAGTAACATGTTGATTTGATTTTTGTTCCTTCGTTGGAGCATGCTTGTGACATATTGTTAGAGCCTTTTAGGAATGGATTGATGATCTTCCTTCCATATTGGATTTTGGTATTCAAATTGGACCTTACAATAGTACCGGTCTTCAATTTTGATTTAAATAGCCAGTGACAGATTACGATTTCAAATCACAAATCACCTGTTTTATAGGCACATTCCAACTTATATGCACTTCGATTTTGTACTTCCCAGTTGCTTCAACATCGAAACCAATTTGGACATATTTACTTTGTTTGGCATTCTGCCTGGTTGAATATGGATTTTGTTGAGTTTTTTCTTTTCACAACATTACGAGTTAGTAAATTTGATTGCAGACTGGAGTAATGCAAACGCATGATGAAGAAACTCGAAAGTTTTTCAAGCATTCTTCAGTTAGATGTTTGCTGTCACCAAGATATGCCAGCAGTAAGCTTAGCATTTTCAAGCAGCAGGCATGCTTTATGCTATGGTTTAGTAGCTTTCCCAGATTTTGTCATTTTTCTGTTAGAAAGTTCTTGATACTTGATCATGTTTGCTTTCCATCTGTTCAGAATACCTCTCTAGTTTTAATATATGCATAGGAGGGACGGTTCCTAACGTGATATTTTACATGATGAAATAATATTGTCTTGATGGACATTAAACAGGGGGCCCATATCAAAATCTATAAATGTTTGTGAAGAGAGAAATAGACTCAAAATTTTTACCTAACAAGATCGTGCAAAATGTAACAAGTTAATTCGCATTCACAGGATAAATTCCTTCCTTTAACTTTGCATTGATGTGTTAAGTAATTAGGGGGAACCCTTCCTTTTTGTATTGCCGACACTGCATGCCTGACATATGTAAACTGTTAATTTAACAGTTAACCCGGAAAAAAAATAATTTAATAATCAACAGCTGAGATTTTTTTAATTTCAACAGAGTTGCTTTTCTAAAAATAAGTTATTTTTGTTTTAAAAAAATTGAAAAACATGTTGACTATATTACTTGGCGCCAAACTTCAGGTTGTGGGAACGCTCTTTACACATCATCAGAAATGTGTGATTGTGGATACTCAAGCACACGGCAATAATAGGAAGATAACTGCATTTATAGGCGGTCTAGATCTTTGTGATGGCCGGTATGATACACCTGAGCACAGAATTTTACGCGATATTGACACTGTTTATCAGGACGATTATCATAATCCCACGTTTTGCGTAAGTTCATAATCACTGAGGATGCTTTGCTTTACGTAGAAGTTGTTGCATTCCTAAATATGCATCGATTACACAGACTCACTCACATATATAAAAGCTTTTCTATTTAGGACGATATATGTCTAGTTTCTGTTTCCTTCTCTAATAAGCAAAAGTAGAGTTGTTTTATTCAGTGAGTTTAATTAATAAGAGTATATATAGATACTCATAAGCTGATAGTGATTTCTTAGTTTGATGTATAGATATTCACAAGGGCATTGTTTTTTACATATTATAATTGTTTAACATGTTAAAAATAGTGACAGAAAACTTCAAGCCTTCCACTCATTCGGCAGGTGGTAGCATCAAGTAGTTGTCATTGACACTTCGCATCAAGTAGTTGTTTCATAAATATGAACTGTCGTTTGATGTTTTCTTTGATACCGATATTAAGATCGTAAGTGTACGGTTACCAGCTGAAATTTGTCCTGTCGTCCACTTTTATTAATAGACTGGAACCAAGGGTCCAAGGCAACCATGGCATGATTTACACTGCAAAATTGAAGGCCCTGCTGCATATGATATACTCACTAATTTTGAGCAGCGCTGGAGAAAGGCCACCAGATGGTCAGAGTTGGGTCGAAAACTCAAAAGAGTATCTCACTGGCACGATGATTCTTTGATCAAGTTAGAACGCATCTCTTGGATTCTTAGTCCTTCTGAATCAATTCCAACTGATGATCCTGAACTATGGGTTTCAAAGGAGGACGATCCTAACAATTGGCATGTTCAGGTCACTAGTTCACTGTCTTTAAAGTGTGTCTTCTGCTTCCTTCTTCTTCTTTTTTTCAACATAGAATTTGTTTAGTTGTACTTGGTTTATGTTTTTCACAGGTTTTTCGATCCATAGATTCTGGCTCTTTGAAAGGATTTCCTAAGGATGTATTTGAGGCTGAGACCCAGGTAAGTTATCCAAACATTGAGTTGCTCAATATTTATACTATGTCATAGAACTTTTGGATTCCCCTGTCTCGTTAATTTCCTTTTTATTGTCATTCATTGCAGAACCTTGTTTGTGCAAAAAATTTGGTTATAGACAAGAGTATTCAAACAGCATATATACATGCTATCAGATCTGCTCAACATTTTATTTATATCGAGAATCAATATTTTGTCGGATCATCCTTTGCTTGGCCAGCTTACAAAGATGCAGGTTTTGGCAGAATATTGATGCTTACTAATGTAACTTGTTGCATCTGCTTATTGCTCATAATTTCTATATGACTACTATTTAGCATGTGACATGCGTTTTGCTACTTGTAAGCTCGGAACGCTACAAAATTCCTTAAACAAAAGGGAGAAATGGAAATAGACTTAATTCTGATTCCAATATTAGATCATTACAATGGGTTTTATATTTATAACAGAATGATACACACCTCGGTATCCTAGAATAATGTTGTTACACACAAAACAGAAACAATAACTGATTCTTAATAATTTCCTTTTTGAACCTAGCTGACTCATTTTTATCATTAATAAAGGACAAGATATGCTATTAATATTCCTTTGGGCCTAACAGTGAGAATAAGTTTGGATCATATCACAATACTGTTGTTTTTAGCTCCCATGGTGTAAATCGAACTTCTGCTTAACACACTTGATGAATGAAAAACAGGGTCTAAGTAAATTATGAGGTATTTACTACGATTGTGTAGCCTGAATATCTGCATCACTTTGTTTTTCCCTCAATAAAAGCCCACCTAGTGGGACATGACTTGGTTATTGACATCGTTCTTTTCATTATTTTTTCAGTAACATTTTCAACTTATCTAAAATTCCACTTTTTTTCATTGATCAGGCGCTGATAACCTAATTCCTATGGAGTTAGCACTGAAGATAGTCAGTAAGATACGATCCAGGGAGAGATTTACAGTTTATATTGTCATCCCGATGTGGCCCGAAGGTAGCCCTTCTTCTGCTTCTGTGCAAGAGATACTCTTTTGGCAGGTTAGTTAAAAAACTCCGTTGCTAACTTATCATACAAAATTCTAAAACAGGAAAAAATTTGCTCGTTGATCAATTGCAATTGTTATATTTATTAATTAAAAAGGAATTCACATTTTCAGGGACAAACTATGCAAATGATGTATGATGTCATAGCTCGGGAATTAAAAGCTATGAAACTTGACCATCATCCTCTAGATTATCTCAACTTTTATTGTCTTGGAAACCGAGAGCCGTTGAAAACTGATTTTTTCAGCCCATGTCATTCGCCTCCAGATAATGGCGAAACGGTAATCATTCAACATTTTTCTGAGTTTGGTAAAGGAATGAATCAGTAAACTAGCAATTGACAGGTTTTAGCCAGTAGTGATAAACTTTGAGGTTAAATATAAATAAATTTAACTAATTTCAGCTTATTTAGTAACATTATTTCTAAATCACTTTTCGTTTAATGGTGATTCTATTTTTAACGACTTCTTTATTTATAATATCAAGTTACGATGAGAGATATCTTAGAAAACAAGTTCTTGTCTTTTAATTGCGAAGTAATGACAATTTACTTGTTGGTGGATATGTATTTCGTGGTTATTATTCTTGTTTTGTATTTAATCACATTAACGTCTTTATGTTATCAGATTTCAGCCTCACAAAAGTTCCGAAGGTTCATGATTTATGTACATGCCAAGGGAATGATTGTGGATGATGAATATGTAATTCTTGGGTCTGCCAATATCAATCAACGATCTATGGCTGGATCAAGAGATACTGAGATAGCCATGGGTGCATATCAACCCCGTTATACATGGAGTGAGAAAAAGGGGCATCCACATGGTCAGGTTTGTATCATCAAATATATATATATACTCTGTAAATTGAGTACGTTAGTTATTTACTCCATCTTTCTGGTTTATTCAACATTCTGCATCACTTTTATGAATAAAAAAACCTAATTACTAGCACAACACTCCTTTGACTATTGATTTGGTCAACCCACTAGTCAAACTAGGGAGGCTCAGTCCGAATCAACCTTTTTATTTTTATTTCCTTGAAAATTTGACTGCGAATCCATTTAGCATGTCACATATAATTCGCCAGGAAGACTAGCAGAATAACAAAAAGCTAGTGAGACGCATGGCATGGTTAAAAATGTTAAATAATTAAAATAGGTAAAGTTTATCTTTTACAATGCAACTGTCGAACTCTAGTTAAGCCAGTTATGAATAGTACCAAATTTAGTTATTTTTTTTATCATGTCACCTGTAACATTTTCGTTAAATTAACTTCTAGCGCTACCAACTTTAGCTGTTTTTTTACCATGTCACGAGTTCCATTCTGGTTAAACTGCTTGGTAGCAACAATTATTCTACTGCTTTGACTAACAAGACCTTGATGTCACGATGTGTGGGTTTACAATCAAATTTTAAAAAACAAAAATTGGGGTGTTATAACAACTTCTTCAATAGAAACAATTCTCCTAAGTTATTTTTCACGTTAAAAATATAAAATAGATTTTACTATATCATAATAATGGTATCTAATTTTGTTTTATTAACATTTTTTAAAAGAATTTTAAGTAATTTGCAATTTTATATTTTTTTGTCTTTTTTTCTTTTGTCGTATTGTTGTTCTCTCTTCCTTAACCCAAAAAGTAATTATTTTTATTGATAAGAGACAATTCTATGGTGAAGCAACTTCAATTTTTTTTAAACAACTTCCAATTTTAGTTCAAATTATTTCAATGAAAAAGCTGCTTACTTTAATTGATGCAAACCACTAGTACTTTATTCAAACACATGGATAAATATCTCGCATTAGAGATACTCCAAGGTTGATTATAATTCAGAGAACGACACCAAAACAAATCTATGGCAATAAATTGTTTCAAAAACCATATTCATATTTTATTTGTAAAATTGGCCCAAAGGTTGAATCAGGCCTGTCTTTCTTGCCTTTTAGAGGCAAGTCCCCAGTTATTTGTTTGCAGAGGACTTAGTTATGGTATTTGCAGGTATATGGTTATAGGATGTCTTTATGGGCAGAACACATGGGGAGAATACAAGCTTGCTTTAAGGATCCTAAAAGTCTGGAGTGCGTAAGAAGTGTGAACCATATTGCTGAAGAAAACTGGAGGAGGTACATAGCTGATGATTATACTCCATTGCAAGGGCACCTGATGAAATATCCTGTGAATATAAATGCCAATGGGAAGGTAAAGTCCATACCCGGATTTGAGTATTTCCCAGATGTTGGGGGCAAGGTGCTTGGCTCCAGGTCTAACCTTCCTGATGCTCTAACCACATAGGCATAGCATACACTCTTAATTTCTATATTAAATGGGAGTAAGTACCAAGCCTCAGAAGAGAGGGGTCAATTGGTATAAAAAAGTTAAAAAAGGGTTTTTTTTAATCATCTACAGGCAGCGTATAGTAATTATTAGTGGACTGCATGTCACGGCCACATATATGTGTATCAATTCTTCTCTGCCAAATGGTCGAATGCCCAATAAACCATTGATTCGTTTCCTTCCACTTGTATATTTGCATCCCTAATTCTTAAATCAGTCATAACACATGTTATCATTGTACTGGCTCAAATTTAACATTTGAGTAGGAAAAATATTGCTAATATATCTTACAGATGATTTCATACTCTTCAAATGCAATCTCTTGCAATTGATAACCTTAATATTTTTCTACTTTTCTTATTTTTAAGTGCATTTTATACTATCCTTAACTTTTTTTTTTTTCTCTTTCAGCTATTTCTAAGTATCATCCTTTTATCTTTATCTATTTTATATATAATGAATTGATCTCTAAACTTTAATAAATGTGCTTTATCATTTTAATTCTTAAAAATAATAAAATCAAATTAATCAATTTTTCTTCTTCTCTCCTAGGCATTTAATTTTCATTTCAAGCATTTATGAATTTATTCAATTTGGTTTCTATAAGTTATGTAATTGTATTATTATTTTCTGCAACGCATTAGTTGAGAATATATATATATATATATATTTTACGATCTCGTAATGAAGGTTCTACCTTGATTAGTACTAACTCAAAGTCAAACATTGTCCTCATGAGAAAGGTTAATTGTGAATCCCAACTCCAACAATTTAAAGATCAGCAAATATAAAATATAAACAAACTTATTTGAATGATATAATTATGTTGACATACAATAAATATTTTAAAAATTCAAGATTTAAATATTTTTAGTTTCTTAAATTTAAAGTATATTTGTTTTTGGTCATCCAACTTTAAAGTTGATTTTTTAGCCCTTGTAATATAAATTTTTTTTTACACGAATAATTACAAATTTTTTGTATGATAATCTATTTCAATTTTGTATTTTTATCATCAAATATTCAATCACGCTTATTTTTGTTTTAAAGTGTTCATTTTTGTAATGTTTATATATTAGACAAACCAATAGAGTAAAGCTATTTTAACTTAATTGGGCTTGACATAAATCTACTGTGAGACGTATTGTATAGATCATATCAGGCCTTGTCGCAGTCATATAAACAAGACTTCCAACTATCACACGGGGACTAGGGGACTCTTTACAATATTACTCATCTCCATCTTAAATTCTCCAAAATCTCTTTCACATACTTCCTTCGACTAATACCTTCAGAACTTTGCAAAATCTCCACACCCAAATGATACTTCATCTTCCCAAAAATACGTCATGTCAAATTCAAGTTTCACAAAAAAATTTAACTTCACAAGCATGCCGGAATTTATCAACTTTGCAAATGTGTTGCAAATAACTACATTCGAAACCACGTACAAATATGAAAAAATGTCATTATACGAAGTATTTGAAGCATGTCAACGTAATTCTTCATGTTTAACTCAACCTGAGAAAATTATACTAAATATTTGAAGTCTGTAGACATAATTCCTTTATATCTAACGCATACTCAGAAAATTTGTATAGTATAATTTGGGTTTAATTCGAATGGAAGTAGGATCAGAAAGAAAACAATAAAAGCCTGTTTACACGTGATAGAGAGCAATTCGCCTAACGAAATATCGTACTACTGTTTTCTTCTCCAAACCCAACATCTCACAGTCTAGTGAGCTATAATAAGGAATGGTTGGTGATAAGTGAATTTTAGGTCAGCGTTTGTATGCCCATAAAACTTCTTCTTTCTTTGACCAGAGGAGAATGGAAGTGATTATAGTAACTCTCTAACTTCATTAATCATCCTTACGTGACACTTTCATTAAAGAAAATATTAGTCACTAACACGAGCTTGGATTAAAGGGAGAATTAATCAAAGCTGGGAAAAGAAACGAAATTGAAGTAAATGAATTACAAGAAAGGCATTATATCGGTCCATTCATCACATAAACAATATATATATCCCATGATAACAACAACGATGTGAATTAAGCTCTTCTACAAAAACAAATCACAAGAACGAACCACGAGAATTTTCTTGTTCAGTCACAGAAACATAGATTTAGTTAACAGTGACTTTTCCGACCATACCAGCTCCTTGGTGAGGCGAGCAGTAGAAACTGTACGTTCCCTTGGTATCCAAAGTGACGCTGTAAGTCTCACCGGGTGCGTTCAGCAAATCTTCCTCGGCCATAGAGATTTTCCCTGCGTCCACGCCACTGGGAACCTCGTCCTCGTCGAAAATAACGTTGTGCGGGAACCCTGCGTTGTTCTTGAACACGATCTTTTCCCCAGAGGCGATGGAGAACTCGCTGGGAACGAACACCAAAGAGCCGTCACCGCCGCCAAGCAAGACTTCAAGGGCCATGGCATTGCTGGCGAGAACGGCGCTGGCGGCGGTGGCCACAACGGCGGCTCCAAGGTCTTTGAGGGAAGCCTTGACGCCGAAGCGCGGGGCCTGGGGAACCGAGAGTTTAACTGCGGCACTCACTTTGGTTGCTCCACTCGCCTTGAGGCCGGTGAATGAGGGAATAGCGACGGCGGCGGAGGTGACGGCGGCCATGTCTGTTCGTGAAGAGGTCTGGCGAGTGAGGTTTGTGTGTGGAATGGGGAAATCAAAATGGAGAAAAGCGAAGGTTTTGTTTTATAGAGTGAGAAAATGGAGAAAGGTGTGGATTGGTTTTTGTGTGGCTGAGACGAAAGGAGCAATGGGTGATGCAGATAATGTACAGTGAAGGTGTGTTTGGAAGGTGTTATCTCATCATCTCATCACCATTGCTGCTATTGGTTGGCTTGGATGTTATCCTCTGACGTGGCTTAGATTTTTTCTTCATCATTTCTTACACTGTCACCTTCGTGCTGTGGTTAACACAAGCAAAAAGGTGGTGGTGAATCTTATATTAGTACTAGCTAAACCTAAACCACTAGCTCAAACTTTCTAAAAAAGCCGCATTATTTTCTTGTATTTTATATTTTTTTAATCAAACTGAATAAAAGGAAATAAGTTATTTTTCCTTCTCTTTTTCTTTTTGTGGAAATAAATCACGTGTGAGGAATTTTAGATTATTACTAGTAATCATCATCGGAATGAATTTTTGGATGGGGGAGTGACAAAGAGAAAAGAATGAGAAGGAATGAAATATTATTTAGATGAATTGAAAATACGAAGAAAAATAAGTAAGATAATTTATCTCCGTTTATTTTAATAATAAAATAGTAACTAACAAATAAATGAATGATATAAACAAATCATCTCGTGATAATTAAGTAATATTGTTATTAACATTACTTTTATTTTTAAACTATTTTGATATTATAAAATTAAAAATTCAAATAAAAAGGAATAATAAAAATAGAAACACGTTGTCTCTTTCTCATATGAAAATCATTGAAAATGTTTTGCAAGGAGTAATATAAAAATCATTTTTCTCGGGTTTTGAAGTTTTTTTATGGAGTTATAAGAAAATCAATTTTCTCATGTTTTGAAAATGTTTTGCAAGGAGATTATATGAATATTAATTTTCTCGTGTTTTCTTTTTTTTAGCATTATATATAACAAAAATATAAAGCTTTTAAGTCATTTTTAAAATACTTTATAGGAAAAGTTGGATATTAAATTTTTTTCTCCCTTACCTATCATCTTTGGAATGATAGTTAAAATAAAGTTAACAAAATTTTATCTCAACTCTTTCGTGGTGTTATGATTTCTATAAATATTACAGAGTTAGAAAAATTATTCATTTTTAATATTCAGTGTGATTATAACAATGTGTTAAATTATATAACTTTCTACTTATCATTTGAGATTTTTTATTAATTTGAGATTTACTTCTCTTATCTTTCTTTACTAATAACGAAGACATGATTTGTAACTATTAAATTGAGAAAGAAAAACTTGTGAAAGAATAGTCCATCCATGTCAGTAGAAAATAAATAAGCTGAAACAATTTTAGGGTCCAACACACTTTTAAAAGTTAAATATACAAAATTTTGATACTCCAACCTAGTCTATATTTTAAAATGGACCACCATTTTTTACCCAGTTTAGTAGTATGTTGGGCCTATGTCGATATGCCATTTCTGGCTTTTTTTAAAAAAAAAAACAACTTTTTCATACAAAAGATCATGATTTATTCTTGTTTTGAAGTGTAAAGGAATTACCTCCTTTAAAGAAAAACAAAATATTAAGAAAGAGAGTTTAGTAAAATATCTTAAATTAACTTATGTTAGGAGATTCAAGTTTATAAGTTACAAGATACTTAGTTTCTAACTTTTATTTTAAAACTTTTTAATTTTCTTCAATTATTACCCCTTATGTTTTAATATATTTTCTATTACCTTTGATTTTTTTTTCCTATTAATACCTATCTATTTATAAAGACAATTACATGTTGCATTAATTTTAATATTTTTAATATTTTTTTAGTTACTTGTTTATGAAGTTCAAAACAAAAAGGATTTAACGTTACAAATTAAAGCAACTAATGTTTCATTATTCGATATTATGTGACAAAAAACATATAGGAGTAGTTTAAATTGGGAAAGTAAAACCAGAGTAAATTTTTGAAAATAAAAAAATGTAATTTAATTAATACTTATTAGAACAACTCATGTAAAGAAAAGTATATTTTAAATAAAAAAATATACAAGTTTTAAAAAATAAATATAAGTACTAACAATTTAATAATAATTTAATTATTTTGAAAAATCTAAAATTATGATTACATAAAATTTATGTAGTTGTGTGTGTTTATATTATTTAACATGTCTCTGGAGTTATCTTTCTCAGATTTTTTCTAATTCTTTAATAATTATGGAGTTAATTCTTTAATGAGATAAATTTAATATTCAATACGATATTTAGGATTTAAATATGTACGGATTTTCATTGGGATACAACTAGTATTTTACCTATGCACGGGATTTAGTTAAATAAAATTAAAAAAAGTATTATACTGTATCAATTCAATATTATTCTTATATTGTATTTCAATATTTGTTGTATTACTATTATATGGTATCAATTTAATATTATAACTTATTTTCACCTAATGAAATGTACAAAATAAAAATATATGATGTATGAATTGGACAATTTAAGAATTTTACATAAATTGCATATATAATAAGAATACAATTTAAATATAGATTAAACTTACAATATTAAATTATGATTCTAAAATCTAAATCCTCAATTTGGTATCAATTGAAACATCATCCCTGGTTCTATTAAAAAATAGTTTTACTCAACACATAAATTATTATTTATTTCTAAAATTATATTAAAAATAATAAAATTTTAGTAAATAACAATTCATTATATTAAAAATGGATAGTTATAGAGAATAAACAGGTGCTTATATGGCCACAGGATAAAAAAAAGGGAAAAGTTTTATAAAGAAAAAATTAATTAATCAATGGGAAAAGATTCCATCAGAATCGCCCAAAACCTGCATTCTCATATTAAACTATTGTGTTATTTAATCACTTCTTATCCCAAAATTAACAAACTACTCTTGAAAAAAATAATTATTTAATAAAATATAACAATTAAACTAATTTCAATAAAACTTAAAGAAATCAATGAACAACTAAATTAATATAAATAAGATTTAATTTTAATATAGTAGTCTTGATTTCAACGTCAACAAATTATCCAAATCAAATAGATGTAGATTTAATTTAGTTTAAATTACTAAATTTGAACTAAATTTAAAAAAAATAAATTAACACGATCCAATTAAACGAATTTAGATTTAAAATCAAAGACTATTTGAATTAGTGCCAATTTAGATCTTTGGATATATGAAAAATAAAATAAGAAGATGGGAAAGAACATAATTTTTTCGCACATATGTAAGAAATTTGCTTAAAAATTGAACATAGTTAACTATAATAAACACATAATCAGTTATGTTGCTAAAATTATACGTACTTCTTTACATAATTAATCATAAAATACTTATATTTAATTATGTGTAAAAAGAAGTTATTAAAAATAATAATAATGTTAACAAACTAAATTATTAATGACAAAAAAAAAACAGTCACAGACAAGTAGTGTGGTACGATTTGTGCACTTACATGACTAAAAAAAAATTTGTGGGCAAGATTACACAAAAGATCCTCTAAAAGTAGGTGTCTCAAAATCAAGAAAAAGATACATTGAAGAGAGAAACCACGCGGCGGCCACGACCACCCATTCCGCCATTATTGAGTTTCCCAAGCAAAAGAGAGACAAGTCAAGGACAAAAACACTCATTTAAGAAATGCCCATCTTCAGTTTGGGATTCGACTAGAACATGGTCTGTTCCCGCGTGATAATAGGGTTGGAATATGCAAGGAATGTGGACTTCACTGAGGAGCTGAACCCATTGAAGTTAGTACCGGAAGAAGTTGTGTAAGCACCCATGTTCGGGAACACGAGCCAATCGTTCACATGCAGTTCCGGAAGCTGGTAATCCGTCAGAACAGTGTCAAGTGAATCGCAAGTTGGTCCAAACACGGTGGAAGAAAAGGTTTTCAAATCCCTGCAAGAAGGATCCTCAGGTTTCGACGTGCAAGCGAGTGGCATGCACGTGACGGTAGCGTAGTCAAACACAATGTTATTAAGCGTTCCGTAAATTCCATCGTCGATCCAATACTCCCTCAACTCTCCCCTCACGCGTTTTCCGATAACCTTCGTGGCCAACGTGAAAGCCGTTTCCGCAAAGTAACGACCCGGCTCGCCGATAACCACCAGCTCCTCGTCATTCCCGAAGCTGCCTTCAATCGCCGCGTTGATTTTCACAGCGGCGGCGTCGAAAGCCGCCCCGGAGGTGAAGCCGCCGCCGATGTCAAGAACGCGCATTCTCGGCATGCCCAGTTTGGAAGCCGTGTCGAAGATGGACTTAGCCGCGGATATGGCTCCCTGGTAAGCCTGCGCGTCGGCTCCGCCACTTCCAATGTGGAAGGACACGCCGGTCACTTTGAGTCCGGCGGCGTGAGCCGCACTCAGAAGCTCCGGAACTTCTTCAGGAAGCGCGCCGTATTTGAGGCCCAAGCTGGAGCGCGCTCCACTGTCTTGCGGCGGCTTGATGCGGAGGAGCAACTCGCACGTGGGATGGTATTTACGTATCTTTTCGACCTCGTCTTTGGAGTCGTAGGTTGTAACGTTGACGCCTACGCTGGCGGCGTATCTGATGTGGGACGCGGATTTGCAAGGGTTGGCGTAGATGATGCGGTCAGGTGAGACTCCGAGGGATAAGACGGCTTCGATCTCGGCTTTGCTGGCACAGTCGAAGTTGGCGCCGAGGGCGGCGAGGGTGCCGACGAGGGAGAGGTTGGGGTTGCACTTGACGGCGTAAAACGGCTGCACCGTAGGGAGTTTGCTGGTCCATTTGTCCATCAAGCCCAAAACGACCCCCAAATCTAGGACGCTGAAAGGGGAATCAATGTCTGGTTTTTCCGCAATAACTGTTTGGATGAAATCAGTTAGTGCATTTTCTTTTGGTGACAATGCAGTTACTCGTTTGCCCTTAACCCCTGAGGCACTGAAAACAGGCTTCAAGCTCAAGGGTTCTGCGCCATTGGCTTGGAATGCCTCAGAAACCAGAGTAGGCATTTTTGGTGGTAAAGTAATGGTAACAAAGTGAAGGGACAGTCTTAAACTGAGTGAAGAAGCACTGAATAATGAATCTTTATTGTCTGGGACATTTGAGAACCCCGAATGAAGACCATATATATACACACACACCCAGAACACCATGTGCTTTTCTGTGAAACCCTTGCTTGAGCCACGCGTTGCATGATTGAATATATAATAATTCACATGAATTTGATACATGCAGAACCTACCATGAATAAAGTATTGCGCCTTACATTCCAGAGCGACAAATCCAGAAAGCATTTCAAAGGATGTCAGACCTAATCAATCTTTCATTATTTTTTAGAAAAAGTTATTTTGACACACGTATTCATAAATTATTTCTACTTTCCAACCGATTTGTTTAATTAAATATTGTATTATAATAATATTTTTTGGGTCATAAAGTGAAGTTAGAATGGAAAAAGGGAATGTTAACCTATATTGACTCTTTTTTTGTATATAGAAAATATTGAAATTTCAGGTAGGTTGTTAGATAGAATGAACGTTGTTTTCCACATTGTTAACGTTTGTATGAAACCTGTTAAATTGTGAAATTGTGTGACTTTTTTAATAATAATAATGATAATAATAGAATGTAGAATTTTTTGTATAAGGTCGTAGAATTTTCTTGTTCAATTGTAAACTTCTTGGAACTAAATTATATGAAATGATACTTGAACGTCAAATCAAGGTTTAAGCTTTGGGGTTACATTTCTATATAAATTTTTAATCTTTTAAATAATAAAATAAAAATTAATAAAATAATAAGAAAGATATTAAAAAAAATATTAGTTTCGTAGTTAATCGAACTTATAAAAATTATGATATTATAATATATTTTTGGAAATAAGTATATGAGGATATTTTGGTTGAGATTTAAGTGTGTTGGTTGTGGATAGCTTAGCAATTTCAAACTAAATTTGAGTAATTTCTATTAAGTAAGTGATGATTTGACTAGTTTTTTTATTTTAAGATAAAGAAAAGTTTTACCATTTTGTAAGATCTTTTAAGTTGATATATAAAACATAAATTTTCAGTATATACATTTTTTTTCAATAGTATAACATTTAGTGCTTCTGAAAATAATTTTTAGTACTCAATTATAAAGATTTTAAGAGTAATGTTTAATGCTCGTTTATAAAGAATGAAACACGTGGTTTAGTGTTTGTTTAAAGAATGAAACACGTGGTTCAGTGTTTGTTTCTAAATATTGATGCTGGTTAGTGTTTAATAGAGTTATCAAACTCCTTTTTATTAATTTCAATGCATAAGTTTAGTCCAATATTTAATTACACTGTGCACAATATTGTAAAACCAATTAAAAATGCAAACTATGTATTACAACGTACAAGTCGGTTAAATGATACATATTTGCCAGTCTTAAATCATAAAAAGAATATTGCAAACTATTTATTTCATATTGATTGAAGCATATTGTTTAATGTTAAGCCAATAAGATACTAACATTAATAATATCATATTTTTCTTAGATTTGCTAGAAAGCTATACAAGAGAACAATAATATCATAATCATTTATGATAGGGTGCAACTCATCATCCATTTTCTTTGCCAAGACAAAGCAAATATTTTCAGTCTTATTATACACTTTATAGCAACCAACTAAGTCCTTTAATAGCCAAATATCAATGTAGTTTTTATCTAAGTTTTCTCATGCATAAAACCTCCTATTGTACTCCAATAGATTCCTCACAAACTTTATTCGATAGTGCAACAAAAATTTGAATTCAAAAATCATTCTACAAACAACAACAATTGGATTAAATCCTTAATCTTAAAATGCATTATCTTAATCAAACTTGTGAGTTATACATTGCAGGGGTGGCTCAAGGTCCAAGCAAGTAAAGCAACTGCTTTAGGCCTCAAGGTCTCAAAGGCCTCAAAAAAATTTAATATGCTTTAGGTCTCAATGTCACAAAAGTCTCAAAAAAATTTAATATGCTTTAGACTTCAAGGTCTCAAAGGCCTAAAAAAAATTAATACAACTATATTATTTAGATTTTTAAAACTTACAAAATTATTAACAACCTCGTTTTCTTTTGTAGAAATATATACTATATTATTTTAGGTAAATACCTAAATTGGTCCGTGAAAGATTAACGTGTTGACTAATATGCATTTGGGTCTTTAGTTGTTTTCTGTTTGCATGCAAGTCCCTTTGTTAGTAAGATGTTTGTAATAGTAAAATGATTGCAAAATGAGTTTATTTTTCAATTATTTTAAAATTTAAAGTGATTGATTTTGTTGATTAGATCATTCAGAGAGAGAAAAAAAAATCTGCATTTAAGAGGATCACTCTACGAAGAAGTTTTACTTTTTTTTTTTTAAAGATAGGGTGCAAAGCTAAACCATATTTCCCTTCAATTGTGATGGTTAGTGCAAGTATGAATTTTTGTTTTTGCAACAGTTGTATTCTCCTTTTTTGTGAACTAATATATTTGTGAGTTGTTGAAGTCTGTATGTGTTTATATTCTATGTTATTGTTAATTTTTTTATGAGTGACATTCTTTATAAATTATTTATTTATTTTTGTCATTGATCATTTTATTGTAAAAGATTGAAACTTTATACAATGTATCAGTGACGGCTCAAGGTTGGCTCAAGGTTTTAAGAGGCTTAAAGCGAATAAAAAACATGAGGCTTTTTTTAAATTAATAAAATAATTAAATTATGATATTTTTAATATTAGAATAATTTTGTCTTGTAATTTCATTCTTGTTATCCTGAGTTTGCGTTACTATCATGAATTTGAAAATCAAAATTATTATCCTAAGTTTGAAAATCAAAATTATTATCTTCGTTGACTACTTTATTATTGTCTTCACCTATGTTTATATTGTTATCTTCACCTAAATTTATATTGTTATGTTCTTCATTTAAAGAAGACTCATCTGCATTTTCTAATTCATTTTTTTTTTGTTTATTTTTATAAATTTATCCATAGTCCCTTTTTGTGATTCGACAAAAAGTTCAACTCTTATTTTTTATTTTTTTTAATTTTGAATAACCTGATTCAAATTTTCTAGTTGCCATATTTATATATTTTTATATAAAATTAAAAATTATAATATATACCACACTGAATATAACTTATAAGTTAAAAAAGATAAAACCTAATTGTCAAGACAATAAACTTGATCGTAGAGTCTTTAAATATAATTTGTAACTTCTATTATCTTTCCATCCTGTCCTTTGGTATGTCTTTAAATATAATTTGTAACTTCTAAATTTTCTTCCTTAAATATGCACAAATTATTTTAAGATTAATTAAACAATAACGAAAAATTAAAAAAAAA
>Ga0099825_1000657_pt1 | contig 38730 bp, 14 predicted proteins | sample SiratroredBW_FD_76838 | JGI IMG/M metagenome (GOLD analysis project Ga0099825, IMG submission 76838) | Root nodule microbial communities of legume samples collected from California, USA - Siratro red BW | ecosystem: Host-associated > Plants > Roots > Nodule | place: USA: California | collected...
AACTTATATAATTAATAATATTATTAATATTATATTTAATTTTATTTTATTACTTTGATTCTTATTATTATATTATTACAGTTAATATTATTACTATTTATTAATATTAATTTCAATAATAATATAATTATTAATATTATTAAAAATATTATTATTTTAATATTAAGATTAAAATTTTTAATAAGACTAATATTAATATTATTAATATTATATTATTGATATTACTTTAAATATTATGTTTATTAATATTATTATTATTATTTTAGAATTATTTTTAATATTATTAATATAATCAATATTATTATTATTGTTGTCAACTTATGTGATTAAGAATATTATTATTATATTTAATATTATTTTTTAATTATTAATATTCTTATTATTTTTAATATTAATATTAATGTTATTAAGAGTAATAGTATTGATATTACTATGATATGATTAATAATATTATTACTAATATTGTTTCTGTTCATGTTATTAATTTTGCTTTTAATATTATTAATTATTTAATTTGTATTATTAATATTTATATTACAAATTTTTTATTTTATTTTTAATAATTTTAATTTATGATTAGTTTTATTATTATTATTATTAGATTTTTATTTAGACAAAAAATATTTTTATTACTAATAATATATTTATCAAAATATTTATATTTATATTAAAATATTTGTATTATTATTAATAATAATATTATTGTTATTAATATTGTTTTTATTATTAGTATTAATTTTAATATTTTAATTTTTATTAATTTATTATTATTATTATGAATCTTATTAATATTCTATCGATATTATTAACACTATTATTTATATTATTTTTAATATTATATATTTTGTTTTTAATAAAAATAATATTAATTATAAGAATAAGAATATTATTATTAACAGTGATAATAATAATTTTATTAATAATATTAATAATTATAATCATAAATATAATCATAATAAGAATAATAATAATAATCATAATGTTATCACATAGTAGAAGGATATAAAAATAATCTTAATAATTATAAATTTTAATCATAAATAATAAAAAAATTATGATGTTACCTACGGATCAATATTAGTATGTAATGTAAAATTATACCCACATAATGAAATTATCCATGGATTTTTGTCATTACCTACAAATTTTTGTCGTAGGTAAATCCAATTTTTTTTTGTAGTAACCTCTTATACTCTCAGCCTCTGGAAATATTTAGTCTCTCGGTCACTTGGCCTCTCGGCCAATCATCTCAATACATTCGATAAAGAAAAAAAAAATATATATATATATATATATATATATTATATCATATATATATATATATAATGCTCGGAATTTATTATTTATATATTTATAATACAAGATTAAATTTTCATGTCTTAATTATTGAACGTTTTCTCCACTGATGAGGTTTTATACATTTATTTGTCTTTTCCTATATTTCAAATTAAGTATATAATAATTATTCGTTCATGAAAATAGAATCCTTTGTTTCATATTCACAATTAAATTGGGACGTCACAATTTGCACTGTTGAAAAGGAATGTAATAGTACTTAGATATTAGTTATGTTTAAACCATGGATCATAATCCTTAAATCTATTGCACAATTAGTACCAATAGACTATGGAGTAGAAGTATTGAATGTACATTGTATAAAATTGTTATAGTAAAGCTAACTTAACAAATTTTGAGTATTTATCTCTTATTGTAAAATAATATATCATGTGTTAAATAGAGAAATAAGGATGTTATCTTCACAAATCTCTTAAATGTCATGAATCTCCTTAAATTTTGTTAAGTGAGAAATGTTAAACAATTTTTATGGACAATTATTTAAATAGTTGACGAAAGAAAATAATCATGTTAAAGACTAGTATATGAACTTTCTGGATCATTCAAGTCCTATACAATCACATAATAATAATAAATATTGATATTATACCACTCTCATTTTTCAATGATAAAAGAATGTTAGCTTATCTAGGTGGTCATTTAGTATTGTGATTATTGTATATCTTTATTATATATCTGTTTTTATTTAGTAATATTCCAAGAGATATGATTAGTTATATTGGGTAGGTATTGATTGTATAAGCGGATCTTGAATGGATTTAAACGGATCTGTAAGAGAAATTTTAGAGAAACATTGTTATATATATTTTAATCTTATGAGAAATAAAGATTAGGGGTATCAGATGGAAGCAATATTGTGGCTACCAAGGAGGAGGGATCCATTATTTTTTGCAGCGATTTTGTCCATGAGAATGTTTTATATGTGCCTGAATTATCTTGCAATTTAATTTCTGTGTCGCAGCTTATAGATCATTCCAATTGTACTATTCAATTCACTTATAACATGTATGTAATACAAGACTGCACTTTGAGGATGCTGATTGGTGAGGGTGAACGTCGAGATGCACTCTATTATTTTAAGGGGATACCGTGTATTACGGCTTTGAAAGTTTACACAGGGATGTCTTTGGATCTTTGGTATCAACTATTGGGGCATCCGTCTATGCAAGTTACCAAAATAGTTTCGGGTGTAGACCTTGAGAAAGGTACTGAAAATTTGAATAAATGTTGTGATGTTGGTCAAAGAGCAAAAAAAAAGAAAAAATAAATTTCCCGTAAGTGATTTTAGAGCATCTGATGCTTTTGAACTAATATACTGTGATTTATGGGCCCTATAGAAACGTCTCTTCATGTGGAGCATCATATTTTTTTTACTATTATTGATGATTACTCTAAAGTTGTGTGGATTTATTTGCTGATTGATAAGAAAGAGGTGTCATGTACTTTGAAAATTTTTTCTCCATGGTGGAGCGTCAGTTTAATAAACAAGTGAAAATTATAAGGATCGATAACGGAACAAAATTTAATTGTATGAAAATTATTTTCTTGAAAATGGAATAATTTTTCAAACATCTTGTATGGAGACACCACAACAAAATGGACATGTTAAACATAAGCATCAACATATATTAAATGTAGCTTGAGCTTTGAGATTTCAGAGATGTTTACCTATTGATTTTTGGGGAAAATGTGTTCCCTCGACTGGTTACTTGATAAATAGAACCCCTTCCTCAGTTTTGTATGGAAAGACTCTTTATAAAATGTTTTTTGGTTGTAACCCTACCTATGATCATCTACAAGAGTTTGGATCATTATGTTAAGCTCATAAATAAGGGAGGTTAGACGATAAATTTGATTCTCAAAGTAGGAGATGTGTTTTTGTGGGATATCCATATAGGAAAAAGAGATGGTGTTTGTATGATATAGAAACCAATGAATTTTTTATCTCACGAGATGTCAAGTTCTTAGAAACAGATTTTCCTTTTGCCTATCTTCTTAAAGAAGACTTTCCTACAAGTTCTAGCTTGGGTGGGTCTGATGTTGATTTGAAGGAGTTTGATAATTTGAGAAAAAGAGATGGAGCAAGACATGACGATCATGTTGTGCCTGATGCAATACTAGTGAAACATAAAGTTGATGTTATTCTGCCAATAAATAATACTTCTATCCAGGAACCAAATGAGCAAGATGATCAAGAATGTCATAGGGAATTGTTGGGTCGAGGTCACAGACAGAAAAAACCATCAATTTTGTTGCATGACTATGTCACTCATACAATACAGAAATTGAGTTTATTCCCACTTACACCTAGACTACAACATTCCTCGAGTAATTCCTATCCCATTACACACTATGTAAATTGTAATAATTTTTCTCTGCGACATAAAATGTTTCTTGCAGCAATACATGCAGACCGTGAACCTGTGATATATTCAGAGGTAATAAAAGATGAGCGATGACGAGATGCAATGCAACGTGAGATACATGCATTGGAAAAAAATGATACGTGGGAGATAGATGACCTACCACCAAACAAGAAGGCACTAGGTTGTAAATGGGTCTACGAAATCAAGTATCACTCTGATGGCACAATGGAAAAATTCAAAGCTAGGCTTGTAATATTTGGGAATTACCAAGTTGTAGGGATTGACTACACTGAAACTTTTGCTCCAGTTGCTAAGATGACTACAATGCGAGTATTTCTTGCAGTAGCTGCTGTAAAGGATTGGGAGGTTCATCAAATGGATGTTCACAACGTCTTTCTTCATGGTGATCTTGAAGAGGAAGTTTATATGAAGTTACTGCTTGGTTTCCAAGTCTCGATTCCTAGCAAGGTGTGTAAGTTGAAAAAGTCACTCTATGGGCTTAAGCAGGCTCCTCGGTGTTGGTATGCTAAACTTTCGGCTGCATTGAAGGGATATGGGTTTCAACAATCATACTCAGATTATTCTTTATTTTCCATGAACAATGGTAACATTCACCTCAATGTGCTTATGTATGTTGATAATCTAATTGTTGCAGGAAATGATAGTGCACCTATCCAAAGATTTAAAGTTTGTTTGAGTGCTTGTTTTCGTATGAAAGATTTGGGTGTCTTGAAGTATTTCCTTGATGTTGAAATCGGGTGAAGTCTAGATGGATTTTACTTGTGTCAAAGGAAATATGCACTTGATATAATTTTTGAAGTTGGTTTGTTGGGCACTAAACCTACTCTTGTTCCTATGGAACAAAATCATCGTTTAGCTTTGTCCACTAGTACACTACTTGCTGACCTAGAGTCGTACTGTCGCTTGATTGGACGATTGATTTATTTGTGCTTCACACGTTTCGAACTGTCCTATTGTGTTCATGTTTTGTCTCAATTTATGCAACAACCAAAGAAGGATCATTGGCACGCAACACTGTGAGTTGTTCGTTATGTGAAACAACATCCAGGACAACGTATCTTTGTTGAGTAGTAAATGTGACCTACGCTTACATGGATGGTGTGATGCCGATTGGGCTGGTTGCCTGCTGACCCGGAGATCACTTACAGGTTGGATAATATTTATTGGTGACTCTCTTATCTCCTGGAAGATGAAAAAACAACATATTGTGTCCAGATTATCTGAAGTTGAGTATCGCTCAATAACTATGACTACATGTAAATTAAAATGGTTAAAGCGAATTTTATCTAGTTTTAACGTGATACACACTGCACCCATGTTACTGCATTGTGATAGTCAAGCTGCTTTACACATATCTCAGAATCCAATTTTTTATGATAGACCCAAGCACATTGAAGTAGATTGTCATTTGTTCGTGATGCCATTATTCTCGGGGATATTAGTCCCAGTTTTGTTCCTACCAATGAGCAACTTGCAAATATTTTTACCAAGGCATTGGAAAAACAACAATAATCTTGTTTACTTCGCAAGTTGGGCATTCGAGATTTTCACGCTCGAATTTGAGGGGATATTGTGATTATTGTATATCTTTATTATATATCTGTTTTTATTTAATAATATTCCATGAGATATGATTGGTATATTAGGTAGGTATTGATAATATTAACGGATCTTAGACGGATTTAAACGGATCTGTAAGAGAAAGTTTAGAGAAATACTGTTGTATATATTTTAATTTTCTGAAAAATAAAGATAAGGGATATTTTCTCAATTACAAAAACTTGTTGATATAGTAAACGAAAATATGTTAAATATATGGTAAAAGAAGTGTCTTATGACTAATATCAAGTATTAATACAAGGCAAACAAAGTATAACTACTAATACTTATCCTACAATAAATATATATATATATATACTATTTCTCATTTTAAAATCCAGGTATGAATGAACGATAATCACTTTTTGAAAAATTTTCTCTCAGATCTTTCCATAATTCTTGCTCATTGTCTATATCAACGGTGTTTTGCCCTATTTGCAAAGTCAATGTATATCTTATCCATAAAATAACCATCATGTTGCAATACTTCCAAACATCAAACATATGTTCATTCTTTGTTGTATAGTGATTTCTCCATTGGTTAACTTTATTTTTGAAAAAAAAAAAGCCTATTTCATAGTCATGCTCCAAGATAATTTGTGCCATTTAAAGGAGAGTAACAAGTATCATACCTATATGTTAACTCGGATGAAGATAAGAAGAACTTGAAGAATTATATGAGGGAGACATGTCACTATATATTATTCATTTTGAAGAAAGAAAGTAAGGGAAAGAAAGTAAGGGAAAAAAAATAAGAAAGATGAAAGAAAAATAGAACATCTCAAAAAAGCTAAACAAATTAATCCACTCTAATATCATATATTGCATACTCCTTATTATATGCAAAAACGAGATGAACAAAACGTGGAGAGGAAGAAGAAAGTGAACAGTGTGAGAAATCATATTTTATTATTCTTCACATTCCAAACCATGCATACACAACAGACACACACACACACATATATATATATATATATATATATATATATATATATATATATATATATATATATATATATATATGTTAACCTTAAAACAATAAAACGAAAATGAGCTTAATAAGTCCAAAGACATAAAACACAGAAAATGGTCAAGAAACAAAACTGTAACAAAGCTTAAAATAAATAATAAAAAAATATCGGTCAATGCACACACTTAATCATAAAATATAAAGAAATAAAGATGATTGATTTTAATTGAGTAATGTAAACAGTGGTGTACAGTTGTAACAATGAATTATATATAAGAGGACTCTAAACCAAATTTATCTGTTAAAAAGTCAAACAATTAATCTAATATCTGTTTCACTAAAAGATTTGCATGGACAAGTGATTTTAATTGAAAGGAGTGTATACAGTAAATGATTTAAAGCACACTATTTATTTTAATTTTTAATTGATCTTTCTAAAAAAAATTAAAATGCTTAACATTAAATGTTTAAAATAAATTGGATTCATCTTATTTTTTACATTTCTTCTCCTTGTGGAGTTTACTTCTACCATGTTCCCTATATCACGCCTTGAACAGCGTCCACAGTTTTCACGTGGACGTGAGTGGTGGTGAGTTTGAACTTTGAAGTACATCGGAAAATAAGACACAACATAACAAGTATCGAAATTCTGAACTATAGTACATGAATAGGAGTATTACAGCCTGAAAAATGTAGAGAGAAATTAAAGAAATGAAGGAATCAATTAACCTTAAACTTATTTTCCAACTAAAGTAATCTTCTGAGAATTATTTGTCAAGTATAAGGAGACGTAGTCCCTAAACTGAAGGGTTAGTGTCCTTGGCCAGGGGTTGGACCCGAGTCTTTAATTCCGCCAAGGGTCTCACTGTTGGTAAATTTGTGACCCTCTCCACCGGAGCTGGGACCCGAGTCCTTGATTCCACCAAGGGTGTTACTATTTGTGAACTTATGACCCTTCCCTCCAGGACTAGGACCCGAGTCCTTAATCCCTCCAAGGGTGTCACTGTTGGTGAACTTGTGTCCCTTCCCTGGGCTTGGTCCAGAACCCTTAATAGCTCCCAGGCCCAACCAATCAAAGAAGTCCTCCACTTGAACCCCTTCTCGAGTGGCAGAGTTTCCCGTCTCAATGATACTCAGTGGCCGGGCTTCTAAGCCCATCAAAGCAGTGCTTACCAATAAAACGAGAACGGCAAAGGCCCGGGCTTTCGTGAAGCTTGTCATCTTCAATTTCTGAAAAAAAAAAAATATATTAAAAAAATGGTGTGTTTGTTTGGGAATCTGAGAGAAGAAGGGAAGTTGTGTGTTTGATAATTGTGAATGCAAGAAGTCCTTTTTATAGAGGGGGAAGTTGTCGACCAAAGTGAAACTAGCATGCACATTCAAACATGGAAGACGACCAAGAATAGTGTACATGATTTTTCTCGAGGAGGAAGCAACCTAGGTGGTTCCGAAAGAGGATGGTCAATTAGGAATATTGTAGATTTGGAGAAAAAATTGCGTCACTGAACACTTATTGAAGAAAAAAAACACGAAGGAGTTAGAAAATGGAATAATTGCGGGTCCAAGTTGTGTAAGTTGGTAAATAAAACTCGTGTCACTGAGTTTTCCTTGGTGCCCACTGCTTTGGAGGAATGAGCTGCTTCATGTCGAAGACTAGTAATACTTGAATTCAAACACCTCAAACCAAAATAGCACGTTAGATTGCACATATATATAAAAAAAATAAAAATTGTTTTTTTGGTAAGGTTGAATTTGTGGAAAAAGAATTGAGTTTGAGTCAGCAAAACGGTTGAGTGTAACAAAAGAAAATGAATAAAGATGCGTAGGAAAAGAGGGGAGAAGGAGAGGGCTGCGTTCGCAAATTTCGCACTGACTAGTCAAGCACTGGTGTACAGTAGTATACACTATAGTGGTTATGGAAATTATAATTAATGGAAAGTCACTGTCAACAAAAAGCCATCCTTTTTATCTGAATGATAAATAATTAAAAAGTTATTTAAAATAATTATATAATAAACTAACCCAAATAATTAATGGCTCACATAATAACTTACTAGCCTAAATTATATACTACTATTCCAATTTATTTCACACTAAGCCAAGGTCGAGCCGAAGAATATTGACCTTATAAGAATCGAAAACATTTTAAATATGAAAAACGAAAAAGAAAACACCTCTCTTCTACTTTAAGTAGTTTTTTGTGGGCAGATTATATTCATGTTTTATTTTCAAAATGTTATGGTTGATTTCTATACATAAAAACTATGAGTTTTTCAATATGTTTCCGTCAAATCCCTCTAGCGTCGTTAAAGTGGTTAACAAACATAGAATTGTCTTGGCGATGACGTGTTCGACCTTGGTGTTTTAGTTTTTTATGTTTCTATTGTTTTTACATCTCAGTATTATACATAAAAACTTTATATTTTAGTTTTTAATAAGCACTTTTTTCAATGTTTTAGTCTCGTTTAACATCTTCTTCCCTCTCTTTCTTCTCCTCTCCTCGATTCCTTTATTTTTGAAGTAATTGTAATTTTCATGCTTATATTTTACAAATTCCACAAATTCGATCCCTTTAGTCCTTTAATTTTTAATTATGTATAACTTTGGTTCTTAAATCTTTTTATGCAATTTTGAATTATCCATGACTTTGTTCACTTTTTAATTTAGTTATCGGCAATATTTTATTACTTTGAACATAACATAGAGTGAAAGGTGTATATGATAGTTGTGGCTTTTTAATAAGATTTAAAAGGTAGTTGCAGGAGAGACTTATTTGACATTAATTCAAAATATTTTTAAAACTAAAAAATTGAACAAAATTACATATAATTAAAAATTAAATTATAAAAATTGCGTAAAAGAAATTAAGAGATCAAATTGCATATAACTAAAAGTTAAAGGACTGAAATTGCAGGAAAAATACATTAAAACCAATGTTATAATTGAATATTTCTTTTTTCTTATCAATACCTTTATTTTGCAAGTTTTGCTCTTTTAAAATTTCTCCTACTAACTAACTTTCATCACCATAATTCGGAATATTTTAAAGTTGTAGAGTTCAGGCATTTTTTATTTTTTATTTTGTGTGGGAACACTCCTTTTAATGATAACAAATTTGCAACATTTTAATTTTATTGCACCAAATGTTTGCAGATATAATATTGGAATTAATGCGGTGATGAGTTCGATTTTGATGCATTACATAATAATAAAAAGCTTCGTCAATAAAAAAAACTAAAATTAACTTGTATGCTAGTCTAATTCAGAATTTTCTCGTCACTGGAATAAATTTATTTCCAAACATGAAAGTCTTAGTTAAATTTGTTTCCTAAATCAGATTAAAGGAGATTTGATAGGGGTGTTAATTGGGCCTTCACGTAGAAGAAGAGGTGGTTGAGGGAAATTTCTTCCTGCACCCCATCAAATTCTTCATACACCTCATCAAATTTTAAATATTTCAGTTATACCCTTGATAGATTTATATGAAGGATGCTTTTCATTGTGGTTGGAGGTGGGCTGAGCGTTTTCCGGTGACGGCGACTGCAGTAGGTGGTGGCAGTTCTACTCGGATGACGGGTTGCGGACAATTTTGAATTGTTTTAGAGATAGGAGATTACGGTGTGAGTTATGTCTTTTTTTTTTTTTTTATAGAATAGTGACAGGCCTTTGAAAATTGGGTTCCGAAAAATAATTTTGAAAAACACTTTTCAAGCAATTGAAGGGTGTAGGAGTCCATTTCAGAAAGTGCTTTTCGGAAATCAAAAATGCATTTCGGAAATTACTTTTGGCTTTTGAAAATTCTGAATGTAATCTTTTACTTCCAGAAAGTTCTTTCTGAAATGCAACCGTACACCCTCTAATTGGCAACGTCCCACAAATCGTTCCCAATGTGCTTAGGCGTGCAGGAAGTAATAATAGGATGCATAATAGGAGGAAGTAAATAATAGGATGCAGGAAGCAATTGTGGGAGATAGAGATGAAATAGTTAGAAATTTGTTTGGTAGAACCTTGTCATGTTATTTTTGGTTTTTAAATTAACCCATTGTGGACCAAATTGATTCACCGAATGTTATTAATATAAAAGATACGTTATATCTCAATGTTTTAGAGTTTCATAAGATTTGTTTGAAAGTAAATTGGCTTAAAATAAGTTTCTATAATAAATTATCAAAATATGTGAATTGAAGGAGTTATTTTTTTATATTCGATATCAGTCAACAGAATTGGTTGCTCAAGTGGTCGACATTTGATTTCAAGTTAAAGATTCCTTATTTAAACACTCAAAATATCACGAAGAAATAATGTTCAGTGTTCAAGTCGTAATTGCTACTTTGAGAGAGGAAGATACAAACCAATTATCTCTTCTATTGGAAGAATCTTTCAAGAAATAGATGGTTGCTCAAATGATGGAGAGAAAAATAAAAATTGATTTTCTCTCCAATGGAAATATACGCTCAAGGTCAGAGAAAATTACTCACGTGATCAGTTTTGTTGTTCATGTATGATAATTTATTATTTAAGTGAGAAAGAAACAATATTAATTCTCTCTTCTTTAAAGTAATGTCCTTAAGTGATGGTATTTTGTTCAAAATGATATTTTCTTTTATTTAAAGTTTAATTACACTTGTTTTAAATGTTTTCTACATTTTGCAATTGTTATATGATTTTAACCTTATTGTATAAGCATAACAGTGACTATTGATTGAAATGGTTTTGATTGAAATAGTAGTTGGTTGATATGGTGATGTAAAAAGCAACTATTTAGACGGTAATATGATGTTTGAATGTTTTGGTATTGAGTCAGGAACCATTACCAAAATGAGATATTTATACTTCAATCATAACCTAATTAAGTCATAAATTAAATTATCAAGTTGAGAAAAGTTGATGGATACTCCTACTTTTTAGTCCTATGTGAACTTACTAAATACTTGATATTTGAAAGTCATCTTATCTTATGATTTAATTGTGTTCTTTGATAGTCTTTGTTGAGACAAGAAACATATTGTGAGGATTTATATTTTCTTTTGAGAAGTGTATCTAATTACTTGTAGTAAAAAATAGGAAAAATTGTTGAATATCAATTTGTTGATAAGAATCAAGTTTTAGATATTTAAAATTTAGGATAACAATGATTAATTGTAAACTTAACAAAATTAAAAAATAACTACAATTATAAAGAACAAATTCAATTACTATAAAAAAAATCAGAGAATTAATTGATTTTGTATTAGTTATTATATTTTTTTTGAATTGATACAAGTACACGCATACTTTAGTATCAGTATATATACTATTTTTACCACCAACATGACATACTTGTATTAATTTGAGTCTTTCACCAAAGATATACTTGTATTCACTTGAGCAAGTTATAAAGAAAAACCATCCACTTTGACATTATTGTTGAAATTTGTATAGGTAATATAATAAGAGTAAACCATATAAAAAAATCATGACTTCACCTCCAACTTAAAATTTTAAATTTATATATTTGTAGGCTTTTATTATAATAATTATTTTAATTATGAAAATTATAAAAAAAATAATTAGATTTTTAAGAAATGTTATCTAAATTTTCTACAAAAATTAAAAGCAATTTTCATTTTTTTATTAAATGAGCGAAACACTTAAAAAAGTGTCATGAATTTATTACTTACAAAATATGTTTTTTTTTTTCTTGAGAAGTATTTAATAAAGCTCTATAATAACAAAGTGTCCAAATAATAATATTATAAGATTGAAAAATTATCATCAAGATAAATTATTTGGAATGAATTAAATATAAAAATTCAATATTTTTTGAAAATATATAGTCACTAAATTTGAAGTGTTGACTGAATAATATGTCTGCTTTTATCATTATATATTTATCAGTTTGATTTACTTAATATTTTCAATTTGACCATTAATTTAACGAGTTTTAAACTTTTAATTAACTTATCTATTTCTTAAAAATACTCTCAAAAGTATGAACAATAATTTGGGATAGGGAAAAAATAATATGTAAATGAAAAATAAATAAAGGGAGTATCCAACTTTGTAATTCTTAATTAGCCGATTTTAATACCTAATATTTGTTTATCCTTAATAATGATAATTTCTTTTAGTAATGTATAAATTAGTTTAAGTTAAAACAAGAGAGATGAATAATTAATGTGATTGACTTTCCTATGAGATCACAACCTCTTGTATTCAATCTTTAGAAGGCTTTTTCCCTATTTTGATATACTTTTTCATATTAATACTTAAAGGTAAAAAAAAAATATTTATCAAAAATTAGATAAATTCTGCTAGTTAGATAGGTATGATTTCAAACTGATCAAACAAAAGTGACATGCTAACAATTTTAATTAAAGACATTAATTAAAATTTTTTTTGTAATCATTTTTCAATTATTTGACACAACATTACCCTTTAACAATAACAAAATAATTAATAATAAAAATTACATAATAATAATTAACAAATAATTTTTTAATTATTTAGCATTATGTTTGTTACAATAACAATTAATAAAAATAATAATGATAATAATAATTACAAAATAACAAAAATAATAATAATAATAATTACATAATAATAATTAACAAAAACTGTAATAAGAAAATTAAGACATATAAATTTATTTTAAATTAAAACAAAATAACATAATGATAATAATAATAATAATAAGAATTCATTCAAATTTAATTTAAATGATAATAATAATTATTGAAACAATAATTATAATTAAATTCATACAAATTAAATTAAAATAATAATAATAATATTTAGGGATAATAATGATATTAATAATAATAATATGATTATTTTCTAAATAATAATAATAATAATAGTAATAATATTTTGACAAATTTAATTAAATTAATAATAATAATAATAATAATTGTTATAATAATAATATAATAACTTTTATAAACAAAGAAAATAATATGTAATAATAAAATATTAACTATTTAGTGAAAATAAGTAGATTCAATAATTATTATTATTATTTAAATTAAATTTGTATGAATTTAATTAAAATTATTCTTATTATTAATATTATTATTTAAATTAAATTTATATGAATTTAATTAAAATTATTCTTATTATTATTATCATTATGTTATTTTGTTTTAATTTAAAATAAATTTGTATGTCTTAATATTCATATTATAATTTTGTTAATTATTATTATTATTATTATTTTGTTAATTGTTAAATGTAACATAGTATCAAATAATTAAAAAATAATTACAGAGAGAAACAGTTTTAATTAATGTTATTAATAAAACTCTCTAGCATGTTAATTTTATTTTAACCAATTTAAAATAATATCTATCTGACAAAATTTTATATTAACCAATTTAAAATAATGCTTATCTGACAAAATTTGTCTATTTTAATAAATAATTATTTTTTTCTATTTTAGACATGAAAAAAATACATCAAAATGGAATGGAAAAAAGAGAAAGTATTAAACTACTTTAGAAAGTATTAAACTACTTGAATCTTTTGGTACGATGTAAAAGAAGGGGCAACATGAAATTAACATCACTAGCTTTGTACCTCTAAATCATAACAAAGCCTAATTAACAACAAAATAAACCAGAAACATATATGCAAATGAACTATATATAATTATTATTAAAGGACCAATACATATTGCACCTTAAAGTAAGAGAGAGAAACATAGGGTTTAACTGTTTTTTTATCCTTTAGACACAGCACTATAGAGAGAGCATGGGATGGTCAAGCCCTAGCTGGATTCCCAACAATCAGGTCAGTGATGAACTTATTGATATTCTTGTTAGAAGTACCATTCTCCTGTAATGTTTTCAGTGCTAACTCCTTCATTTCCATTGCTCTCTTCTTAATCTCTTCTGCTCTAGACCCTTCTGTAACATCCTTAATGCACCTTTCAATCTCTTCCACGTTCGGAATCCCATCTTCCCCATACTTGGCCCTAACGCCATTGCCAAACACCTTCTCCACGAGCATGGCATTGGTTGCCTGATCCGTCCAAAAGGGCCATGCAATAACAGGCACACCAGTGACCAAAGTCTCAAGCGTGGAGTTCCACCCACAATGGGTTATGAAACAAGCCACAGAAGGGTGCATCAAAACCTTCTCCTGAGGGCACCACTTCACCACCAAACCCCTCTCCTTAGTTTCCTCCAAAAACCCCACTGGCAATTCAGCATTGGACTCTCCATTACTCGGCTTCATCACCCACAGAAATGCTTTGTTACTGTTCTTCAGAGCCGCAGCTATGTTATCTACCTGCTTTTCTGACAACGCAATCAAGCTACCGAAAGACACATAGATAACTGAAGAATCTGGCATAGTATCAAGCCACTCTATGCAGGAATCCTCAGGAATCCACATATCCACACTAACATCACTTCTTTCTTTTTCTCCCAACAGAAAAGGTGACACCAATGGTCCAACAGGGTAAATAGGGGTTAATGAGGCCATTGAATTCACAATCTCTTCCTCGATTTCATAACACGAAGTACCTAAAACCCAATTCACCTTATCCATAGCCTCGAACAATTCCTTTATAACACGCCTAAAGTGCAAAGGGGTGGAAGGAATTATGAAAGAAGGACTATCCCTAACCTCAAACGGTGGTAGTCCTGGCAAGTGCACCTTCTCGTTGAGGTCATCCATATTAGGAAAAGGATTGATATTCTTCAAATAACGATAGTAAATGGAATACGCAGCACAAGCCTGGATCCAAAGCAGCGCACATGGGATACCATGCTCCACTGCCACATCGATAGCCCAAGGCACAAAGGGGTTGACAATAACACATGAATAATTATGAGCTTTGGTGAGGTCGGTGATGAGAATGGAGAGGTTTCTGGGACCTTTTTCTCGGATAGCGTTCACCATTGACTCCGTGTCGGAACGGTCGAAATCGAGGCTAAGGCCATCAGAAAAGAACACGAGTTCGATTCCTGAATTGTTGTTGGAATTGTTGATGTTTGTGTTGTTTGTGATATTGGAGGGTTTTGTGTTCTTGAGCATGCGGTCGCGGCCATCTTCGGTGGTGGCGATTGTGACATGAACACCCTTTGAGAGAAGGTGCTTGGCTAGCTTAAACATGGGATTGATGTGGCCTTGTATGGACATTGACACCATTAGAACACGCAATCTTTCATCCACCGACATGATTAGAGACTTTGATCAGTGTGAGAGAAGCAAAATGGTCTTCTCGAGAGTGTACCAGGGAAGGGGAACAGAACTTTGTGTATGAGAGATCACACATAAGAAGAGACTATATATACAGAAAAATTATTTGGCCAATACTAGACTAATTCTTAGATAGATAACCTACATATATAAGGAAATAAAAAATATTTCATGAGTGTTTAATATATTGAGAAATTCATTGAATATTTTATGCCATAGAATTCATTGTAAGAATATACATGTATATAACCTTGTGTATATAAAAACCTTATGTTAAAGATATTAGTTAATTAAATTTCATTAATGGTCCAATATTCTTTCTATAATACCATTCTCATAAAACAAAGTATATATACCACATGTCAGATATTAATTAAAGTTAATATTTTAGAGAAAGAAATGTCCAAACCTTGCAATTTGCTTATATATTCGAGAGAGAGAGAAAATAACGGAAGGAGAATTTAGAAATAATAAATAGTTTTTACAAATTATTAATTAATATTTATTTTTTTAACTCGCTGTCCATTGCTTGAAATGTACTAGTTTGATGTATACAATTCATTTACGGGGTTCAGTCAATCATTTTAACAAATAAATGAAAATAATTATTTAATGTTCAATTTACAAAGAAATAAGGTAATAAGAAGCCAGATAAAGAAATAAAAATAATAATGAAGCATTTATGACATAAGAATTGGTATTAAACAACCTTGTTGTGTACATATATAAAGAATAAATAAAATTTGACCAAATAAATTTAATGTATTTTTTTTTCACTCACTGCTCATTTGATTGAAATGTTAGGGTGAACTATTAATCTAATTATTTAAAAAAAATAAAAATTACATCATGATATTATTGAATATTTGAAATTAATATCATCATTCTCATATAAAAAATAAACAATACATGAAAATACTAAAAAAGAGTAGAAATAATCAAATATTTGTATTAACAACTATTTAATTTAATTTAATGAAATTAAAGTTTACGTTTTCTTAAAATGTAATACATCATTTGAAAGAAATCAGACAAAAGAGAAAAATATATAAACAAATTTTGTAAATATTGAGCAAGTGAAACAACCATTGAGAAAGAAAATGAAAGATGATTTGACAAGAAAGAATAAAAGAGATAGAGGATTTTTTTTTTTTTTAAATGATGAAATGAAACAAAGAAGTAAAGAAAATATTGAAAAGTTTTTTAGATTACTTAGTAATACTACAAGAAAAAAGTTATTTAGAAATCAATTTTTAGCTATCAAATGAAATGGTTGATAATTGTGACCAAAGTAGCCACCAAATTAGATTTTGGTTGCTAATAACTACAATATAGAAGTAATGATTGAATTTAGTGACTAATTAAGTCAAGATAATTTATATCTAACATTAGTTACCAAGGTTTTAGTGATCTACACCATTTGATTCTAAATTAGTCTCTAACTTAATTAGATACCAATTTAGAATCTAACGGTATAGGTCACTAAAATCTTGGTAGCTAAGGTTAGATACCAATTATATTGACTTAATTGGTTACTAAATTCATATTTTGTAGTTATTTAGCAACCAAAATTTAATTTGGTGACTATTTTAGTCACAATTAGTAACCATTTTATTTGGTAGTTAAAAATTGGTATCTAAATAACTTTTTTCTTGTAGTGTAAATTATGAATGTTTTACAAATTTAAAATATGAATGAGTTTACATAAGAGTATGAAAACAAAAACGAGACACGAATAAGTATGTACTCATCCACATTCCTATCTTCACTATAAAAAATCAGATTGCCCATATTTGGACCTCATCAGTGTGAAAATTTTCTATCAAAATTGAAATGAGTTCATGAATAGCTTTGTTGACAAGTTTATTTATCATTCTTACAAGCAACAAACTCACTCATAACTCAACTAGCATTCCTTTACTTGTTTTAATCTTTTGTTGTTTTTTTATTAGTTATTTTACTTTGATGTAAATTGTTCATCTCTTACATATATGATGTAACTATAATCAAGAATTAGACTAAATAGTCACATTTATGATTATTGATGAATATAATATTTTCTAAAGGAAGTTTTGAGAATAAATAACTTATAATCTTTTCAAGTAAAACCAAAGTAATAATATTATAAGAAATATATACATAACTATTTTAGAAAATTGATAAGATATTTGCACACATTAAATAGATAAATATATTATGTAATAAAAATTGATAAGTTTTTTATATTAAATTAAATTGAAGAGTCATAGATAAGATCTATATTATAAATGGTTTGTCAAAAAATAAATGGTTCCATTGAACTTTAATCTTTGGTTAGAAACCCAATATACCACATTTAGAAACTAGAACATGGCCCAATTTGGGGTCAGGAACTCCACGACTTAGGTTAGACTATGATTTGGGATTACGGCGACTCTGATTTTTGGTTACAATAACTTAAGGAGTGAGATTAAGATGAAGATGAAGGAACCAGATAGAGATGAAAATGAACGAACGACGGTGTTAGAGGTAAAGGAACGAGACGTATTGTGAACAAAAAAGAAGCCCATTATAAATGAAGGAGAGCGTGAGAGTCTGAATGAGAATAAAATTTCAAGGTTTTTGAATTTTTTTTTTTAAATCCGTATAAAACACATTCCATTATTAACATACAGAAAAAATCTGTATGTAACGAGATTTTACATACCGATTAAAATCCATATGTAACACCTATTTATGTATCAAATCTGTATGTATTTATCTATATATAAAACAAAAATTTCTTGTAGTGAAATTTGAACTTAATACAATATTTAGAAAACAATAAATTATATATATATATATATATATATATCATTTATTAATGTGATAAATAATCTTTAATAGACTTTATATATACTAATGTTAATTATTGTATTTTTAATTACATGGTTAGTTCTTATCCTTAAATTTTGTTTTGTAATCATGTTTGATAACAAGAGTAGATAAATATGCAGGTATTAAAACTCACAAAAAAGAAAAAAATTAAGATCCCTTATATTATGTAGTTTGATTTTGATTTTATATATAATATAATTTTTATATTTTATTGAATTTAAAACGGTAGATTTCTGGAGATTAAATTCCCTTCCTAACCAATGTAATATTGGAATAGTCTATTTATCATTTTTAATTAGTTCTTAATATAACTAACGGATCACATAACTAATAATATTATGTTTTTGCATCACAACTTTACTATTTTATTTTACCTTAAATATGAAATAGAAATAGAGTCAAGCATAACTATCATAAATATATTATTTTATTTTACCTTTATACTATGGAAAAATAAGCTATCGTTTTTTAATACGTAATTTTATGAGTATTTGATATATTTTAAAATACTTAAATTATTAATTATCTTCAAAATTTCTTTTACGTTAAAGTTGCTTTTTTTTTAATTTTCAAATACAGCTTTCCTCATTACTTTTAAATCTTAGTTATATCCTCATATCAATTTATTTTCATTTTCTCTTCTCTCTCCAGTTATATAGTTTTTCTATTTAATGGATTTTTTTAAGAATATTATACCAACAAAGGAAAATAAACTACAAATATTTTTCGCACAAACGTAAATAGTTTTCTTATACATTTCCATCTAAATTTAAATATTTTAAATTTAAATTTTTATTCAAATTAAATATCGATAAAGTATTACTACTGCGCTAGAGCTTTATATATATATATATATTAGTAAACAAGAATCTTTATCTCCAAATCCTTTCAATTTTTAACCTTTTTATGAAGTAAAAATTTATTTTTCTTACCATTCAATGTTTATTTTTTCAATGTACACTAAAATATCTTTTACTGTAATCTACTTTAGACTATTTTATCGATCAAAGAACTCTACATCAATATCTACTGCTTCTAAAACTTTGCATCTTAGCTATTATATCCGGAAAGCATGTTGCCAGCTATTAGAAAAATTCTTTACGAATAAAAATATCAAGCAAATAGGTAACTCTTAATTCTGTTCTTAAAAAAAATTGACAAGGACAAACCAAGTTTAAACAGTACAAAATTCGTACTCCAATCTCCATTCTTGAGAATTACGGATATCAATATTACAGTATAATTTTTTAAGGAATAATGTGTTTTATATTATAGACCGATATAATTAATTATTTTAACAACATAAAAATTGTCAGTTAATTACGTTATATATAAATACATCAATCTAGATCATGAGTAAATATATAAATAATTTTTTTTTTATATTATTTGAGGTAGAAGTGGATATGTTTAAAATATTATATTACAGGAAAGCAAAGGCAAAATTTAGAAAGGAAATGAAAATGAGTCACGGCAGTGGATGATAGAAGAAGACGTAGGTGGTTGATTAGAGAGGTTGTTTTCTGCGAAAGGAATCGTGGGTGGTGAAAACTAGCCACTCTTTAAGCCTTGAAGAAAATATTCCCAACGATGATTAATGGTGCCCACTACCTGTTTGTGATTTGTTTCCCCCATCAAAGTACCAACTTTAAGTTATATCTATGTTACTCACTCCCTTCCTTTTCTGCTTGCTTTCTTCTCATTGATTTTCCGCAGTCAATGCATTCGCTTCTAAAATTTTTTATTTTTTATTTTTACTTTTTTTTTTTTATGTTACACCATCTTGTCATCCATTTAAAGGTAAGTATAAATTTTATCAAGTTGATTTTATAAAATTGAGTTAAACTTAAAATTTATTTCAACTTTATAAAGTTGAGTTAAACTTAAAATTTACTTCTTAAGATGGTATCAGAGTTTATTCTAACAAGATTTTTAGATCTATTGAATCACTTGCTATCGAGTCGCTATCAAACCACCTTATTGTTGGACAATTATCAGGCTATGGCTATCCTGTTATTGGGTCACTTTAAAATATATTATTTCATACACAAATTGAGTAGTCTCAAATATAAGAATATATATTAGAAAATTTACATCAACTAAAAAAATACAAATCTCACCTTACTAACTGATTTTATAAATTTCAGTCCGACTTAAAATCCACTTATTAAAAATTACACCAACACTTCATATCTATTTATATTTGATATAATTTTATTTTCTTGAATACGTAGTACGGTTAGAGATCTATAATTTCCTTTAAATTTTTATCATTATATAAAGATACACTCTTTTATAATAGTTTTGGTGTCTTTTTCATATTACAGTATCCTTCACAAACTAAAAATAATTTAATTATTTCATAATAATATAAATTGATAATCATATTTTTTTTAACTCGAGAGTAGTTAAATAACCTCTATACTCAAAATGTAGAATGATTCATAAGTGGATACAATTCTCTCACACTAGCAAATATTTTTCTTTCCCACACATTCCTTTCGGAATTATTTAAAAAAAATTATCTAATTTAAAAAAAATAAAATTGTTTTATTTTAGTGTAATAGAAATGTCGACAAATAATAGAAGCGCATCTGACGATGAAATACAATACTTATAATGGCAATTGTGGTCAAGAATTGTTATATCTACCGACATCTATTTCAAATATATCGTCTCACACATTTTTTTAAGTAAAATTGTAAAAAACAATTTTTTTTTTTAAATTTCATTATGTAAAGCTAAAATACTAATACCAAATTCATATAAAAAAATTAATAACGAACCTTTGATAATTGAAGGAACTTGTTTTTCCTCTTAAATATAAGTATAAGTGTGTAACGTAATTTAAAGTGATAATTAATTTGAATTTATACTTAATCTTAAATTATTCAAAACGTACATGTATATACATCTTAAGCTGAGAATTGAGAATAGTAATTTGAAATAATGAGTTTAAAGAAGTAAGATGAGCCTTAAGGTTGGAGTTGTTTATTTTATTCTAACAAATAGATATATAAAGCATGGGGTGAGTTTAGGAAGAATGGGGCTGCAAATAGAAACTTACATACATTACAAGGATCTCTTCTCAATTCTACGTTCTCTTTTCTTCAAAAGCCTACCTCCAAATTGTACTCAAAACATATTTTGAGTTTTCATTAGGTAAACATTTACTTCTTTTCCTAAGTAGAAGTAAACATTTCCCCTAGAAGTTTCATTTAGGTTTTAGGAATGCCTAATTTGATTCCCTTTTTAAAACAAAATATTCGATAAAGTCTACCCATGTGTTTCAACTTCAACAATAACTCAACAATAATATTTCTTTAAAATCATTTAAAAAGAAAATGCTAACAAGTATATGAAATTGGACTTCTTCATAAACAAGTCACTGCCAGCTTAATCTAGTTAACTTATAAAAAAAAAAGTGTGTAATTTGTAAAACTCTAATAACCATAGATGAATTAAAAGAAAAAAAAAACGAGACTGATATAATCTCATTATAATTGATTGAATGAACAAGTGGAAATTCTAAGATCTACAATATCATATTTTTTTTCTTCGTACAAGTTTCCTCAAATCCATTGGATTCAAGAATAATATTATTCAAAGTATTATAAATGTAACTGACATCTCACCTATTTTAAACTTTATATTTTAGATTCCAATTTTGAAAGCAATTGGAGAATATATAGTGAGAAAAAAAAAGCAGCTTTAATTTGAATAAAAATATTTTAATATAAATTCAATTAATACTAAATTAAGAGTTTAATTGTAAATATTCAGTCTATGTAATTTTTTCGATTATTAATTAATTAAGCATCATATATTTATAAAATAATTATTTAAAAAGTAAAAAAAAAATACATATTTTTCCTTTACAACTTTTCTCTAGCCATTAGATTATAGACCAATTCCATTTATGATACTGTAATTTCGCTAATTATGGTTAGTTTTTGCGGGGCGATCTAAAAAATATTCTTTATAATTGGAACCATTCTTTTAATGTGTGAACACTTAACCATTCAACCGGCCGCAAGATAAAATCTTGTAAATACGACAAGTAGTTAATAATGTACAAATTCTTTGTATATTTAATTGTTATATTCTAATTACATTAAGAATGAAAATTTGATAAGCATGTTCAATATATTTATTAAGAAAGTAAAAGTAAAGCTATTTGATAAACGAAAGCACTTTATTTTAACATGTGATGTCATAAAAATATAAGTAATGTAGCCACTAAAAATTATAAACTTATAATTTTACAATAAAATATTTAAAATTTAATAAGTTGGATGATTTAATACTTTAAGAATAAATTATTAGGTGATAGGAATTCTCTGAAATATATTGAGTCTCGTTTAGATTATTTAGACAAATTTTAAAAGATAAGATGAATTAGATTAAAAAAATAATTCTTGTTGATAAGGATAGAAGACTCACATCAAAAGAAAACTTACATGAAAAACACATAAAAGGGTCATCAAGTCATTAATATACATTAATATTTTTTTATTAGATTCACTTATTAGAGAATAAAAAAATTACTATTTATGATACATGAGTTTAATATAATAATCCCTTATACTCTATGAATTACTAAATTATCAATTATTTTGAAGATTTATCCTTTAAAAACTAATAATTTTTTAATAATTTTTTATTTTCAAATATGTTAGCCTCTGTTAAGCTGGCTTTAACTTTATATTTATATTTGCGTTAATGTAGAATCATTTGACTGACTCTAATAACATCTTCGTTTTAGCTCACATTATTTCTTGATAACTAATCCAATGCATTAATGTCATTTTAAGTTTATTTTTATAATTCTATCATTTTTTTTATGACATTTTATATATCAAAATGATGGTAACTAGTGATGACTTTGTGTATGATTTAAACAAATATGATTTAGAAATTAATTCTGATGCATCGGACTTCAATAATTTGAGATGGAATAATAAAATGATTTGGTAGTACGATGTTTACTCCTTATCATATATTTGTTTGTTTTCATTGTTGGTTTTATGACACTATTTACCAAAATAAAACTTACAAAATAATTATATAAATTTTTTTTACTGTAACAAGCTACAATATGATCAATCATGGGCATAATGTAAATAGTACATGATAGAATATTGTTTGATGTGATGAGATATCAGGTGATACCTTATCCTCAACATACGATATACATGTTATACAACGATTAATAGAGAAATCAGAATACCAGTGCATTGCTAGACTGCCAATGGGATTGACATCGGAACAAACATCATTTGTTGTCTCCACGGACTAGTAACATATGAATTTTATTGTAAGCTTGGGAAACAAATGCAGAATCTTTTGCCAGAACCATGTAGTCTTTGTGGGTCGGGTCATGATTTGTATTATGTAACATTGACCAATGAGGTGTGTAAGTCTTTTTGTAATAGGGAGACTAAATTATCAAGCAATGATCAAGGATTTGGCATGAAAGGTCAATAATAGGAGATAAATTGTTGTGGGGGAAAGAATGGTATAGTAAAGTAAACAAGTCAAGAAATTATGCAACCGTTGAATAATAGTGACATTAAGCAACCCCTGAACAACAGTGATAGTGTGCTATCAACTCTGAAGTTTCAACTATCAAGTAAAGTCCAAGAGAGAATTGACCATAGATGGTTGCAAAAGTAAAACAGGACACAAGTTTTTTTTACCATAGGTGTAAACAATAGGATTAGCAAAATGTTTGTAAGTACGACCGTAGAATCTAAAGAAATAGAAAAGACTATTAATATTGGAACATAGACGCACAAATTGAAGTATTTATATATACAAGATGTGAGAGGTTATCTATGTATTAATTTTGTTTGATATTTTGTAAATGGGTTGAATCACTTCAAGTAGTCTATATAATTTATATATTTTATTGTTGTTACAAAAATTATTCTAAGAATGTTTATTACTAAAGTTCAGAATATAATATTTTATGATATGAAAGAAAAAAAATTGAGTAACCAATATCATAATATTTATCCATGGAAGAGGTAAAATAAATATTGTTAGAAATTATTATAGTAGTTTTTTTTAATCATAAAAATTAGATTTGTATTATATAATAAAGGTAGAATCCCTAACCCACATAATTTTTTTGAAGTTTTTATGACATTCGCAATTGACTGGTTATTATAATATTTTTCACCATTTTATTTTCAGTAATTTACATTCTACAAATTTTTATAATTTTTTTCTTTACTTTCTTACATTGTTAGTTGTCATTCTTTATACCCATTGCCTGTATTTCTAGACATAAACTTACATTAATTGCAATAACATTTGAGGATTCTTCCATCTCAAATTGAAGTGTACCTATTTTTTGTTTAATTATTATTTTCTCAAATAATTTCTATCTCGAGTAAAGATTAATCAATGTTTAATTTACAAACGTTTTAGTTGCAAATTTTGGATACAAACACAATTATAGAATAAACTTAACACAAAAATTTCACCCTCAACAATAAAATTTGACATTATCTCTCCATTTGAGCTACAAGGTGACTCACATAAAAGTTTACTATTGCTGGTTTTTACTTTCGTCTATATATATATATATATATATTCATGAATGTGTTGTCTCATGATGAAGTATTGACTTACAAATTGATTTATTTTTTTACCTTATATTTCTTTTTCCCTTTTGTTGCCTTAAATTCGTATTTAAATGTAAACACTCAGTGAGGTATGTACTTATCTTTCTTGTTTTCTTTCTAGCGATTAGAAAGTTTTGATGATTCATCCCATTTTTCTCTCTCTTTTCTTTAGATTTAGAGGCTGTTGAGTATATTGTTCTTGAAGCTGGCATGCTTGCACTTAAATTCTCTCGTATTTTGGTAGGTTTCTATTTTGAGTGGTGCCTAGCAATTGCTGGATTTTGTAAGATACAACTACATATATAGGGATAGGATTCCCCTATTCTTTGATATTGTGGCTGGTCCATATTCAGAGTTACTGTTACATATAAAACTACCATATTGCTGTGAAAACTCTTAATGATCATATATAAGATAATGATGTAAAATCCGGATGATTGAATCATGGCTATATATTTCTTTCATTGATAGAAATCCGTTATTTGAGATCTAAGGAATACAGGAAAATCTCTGTCGATTTTTTTTGTAAGTCTTTGATTCAGTAATATATGAATGATGGTATTATTACCCTTTCCAAGCTAAACTTAATTAGAATGTATGTGCACCGATGATGGCTTACGGGTGTTTGTAAATGAATGATCTTTCACAAATCACCATTTAGGGGTAAAAATGACAGTTACAATCGTTCATACTTAGATAATCTGAATAACAAGTTATTTAATAAAAAAAGTGTTTTGGTTAGGGTAAGATTATGTTATTCGATAAAGAAATGGAATATAAAGTTAGGTTATGGATTGTATAGTGATTAAAAAAGTTTGTTAAAAATGTGTGATATTGTGGCCGATAGATAGAAGGAACATAAGTGAAGAAGATTTTTATTTGATTTATTAGTTAATTGGTGAGTGATGGGACAAAAACAAAAAAAGAAAGGGTTTGTGAGGAGTGTATGTAATATGAATGTTATTATTGTTGATGGCAAATTACATATTCCATTCCATTTCCTTCTAGTTAAAGAAACCGAGATTCGTCAAGACTCCGGCCCTTTGAATTTTTTAAAAATAAACTAGAAACCACCAATTGAGGATTCTGGTTATCTTGAGCTTTGATGCACCATTCTGTCGTCCATCAATTGCGAAAAGTGAACAAAAGAATAAATCAGGGCACACACACACCTCCCACACCCTCCATCTCCCTCCACTGATCTGTCCACGCTTACACCGGTCAATTGTGCTACAATTCCCACCCCTTAATTCTTTCTCATTATCATTATTATTTTTTTTCTTTCATCTCACCTCTTCCACGCTTCAAACACACAAAAACACTGGTCAATTCCCTCCAACTTATAAATTGTTTTCCTAGCGACAGAAAGTTTACAATCGAGAATCTTGCCACCTTTCCTTTAAGTGCAATTTGTGAGGATGTTAACCGAGTCCAAAGACTCCGCTGCTAATCACCTTAGGGTGTTGATTCCACTCGCACTTATGCATCCCTACTCTCTTTCCACGCTAAATACGTGCACCAGAAACTTGGGAACGATTCCACCCTCATCATTTCCAACCCAGTAGGAGGTCACTCACATAATATGCCAAAGTCAAATTTTGGACCCTCTCAAGTGCTAAGCGTGGAACTGCATAGCGGTGACTGCGCCTGATTATTATTACCATCAAACACTTTCAGTCAACCACTCCCTCCTATAGGTCCCACACCCAAAAACCCCTTCACCGTTCATTTTTTTTCCCTTCTTTCCTTCTTCCCCTTAATATGTAAACCCCCTTCCCTTCTCCCTCTTCAGATGCCAAACCAAACCACACCCATCTTTTCATCTCCACCCTTTAAGCACTTCAAGGTTCAACCCTTGAAGCTGCTCAACCCCTCTAGAATGAGGCTCTCTGTTTTACTTCTACTGTTCCTCACCGCTCTGGCCGCCACTACCCCAACCCTTGTACACTCTTCTAGACTCCTTCCACTCTCACCTACCATCACACATAGCGCCCCTCATCACCCTCTCAAACTCAAACTTCTTCCTTTTCTCATCACTCTAGTGATGCCTGAGAAGCCACACACCGACAGGGTTTTGATTGAGAACCAATTCCAAACCATGTCCTCGGGTCCAAGCAGAAGAGGTTCGGGTCACTAGTACCATGCTTCGCTCAATCACTTGCGCTTGGATTCACATCATAGGCCATCTTTGTACATGAACTATATATATGGAAACTGTAACTTCTGTCTATAAGGTATTTATGGGTTGATTTTTTACAAGAACAAAGGTATATTAGGAAAGAAAAATTCGAATTTGGCACATTGTATGACCATTTGAAAGCTTGTAGTATCATGAACGCTAAAGTTCTTGGATTGATAGAAGGGAAGAGAGTTTATGACTCCAGTCTTTTTTCTTATTGGTAGGATTGGTTTTGGTTTTACTACTTACCAAGTCAAGGTGTGAATTTCGTTATGTATTTCACAGTTTAAAAATTCTGAGCATCCATACATAGCACGTTTGGTTCCACATCCACAAAATTAACGTTAAAGCAACCAATAATTGAATTGTTCTGGCGAGGCATCACGCGGATTCAAACATACGGGTAATTTGCTATGGATAGTAAATATTGGTGTTGTAGGTGCCACCAGTAGTAGCATCATGTAGCAGTAACGAGATTTTTTGAATGAAAATTTCCATTCCGTAAGGTATTACATGGATCAAGCAAGGGTTATAAGCTCTGTTGTGGTGCATAAAATAAAATCAGCATGAAGACTAAACAAACCGCCAAACCCTTCAAAATCAAATGGCTGACATTTTCCCCAGTTGTAGATAAACTTTTAAGATATATTAATTGAAATTGGCACGGCCAATTTTCTGTTGTTGAGGACAAGAAAGTTACAGCACTCGTAGTTGGTCACCGAACTATGACAAGGTAGTTGACTAGATTTTGTGAGATCCAACCTTAAGCTTGCAGGTCAATATAATGGACTATTATTCCTCCCTCAATCGGTCCCCGCTAAAGAGTTTTGAATTTAATAATAATTAAAACTTTCCAGTGTAACTTTGACGAAATCGTGAAAGTTATACCCTCTTTACTTGAATTCAGCATGAACTCCACTCTTGCATCACATCTTCGTTCCGGAAATTCAATAGCTCTATTGCATTAAATAGTCTAGTTTTCTAATCGCTGCTTCTCTTAACTTTGCTTACCTGCTAGGCCAAATTGCCAAAAGTAAAAAAAAGTATGAAATACGAAGTTGGGACACTTCTTTTTTAAATGTCGAGTGATACTAATACGATATTTAGAAGTATCTTAATTAAAAAAATATCTTTTTTAAATATTTGACAATTTTAACACAATTCTAATATAATTTTAGAAGAAACTAATAAACTAATTTTCTAAATCTTATAAATTTATTATAAAGATAAGAAAAATCTTATATATAATAAGAATGTTTAGATTATATATGTTTTTTTTTTTACTTTTTTTAAATTTTAGATAAATAAATTAAATTTACTTTTTATTATATTTGACTAATTATGTTTATAAATATTTTTTAATACATAAATCTTGATTATTAATTTATATAATTTAAATTGACTGTAATATATAGATTCGTATTTTTTTATTTTATATTTTAAAAATTATATGTATTTATATAAATATTCCTATGATATTTTTGTTCGTATCAGTATTCGTGATGTATAATGAGACAGTGATTAAGATTACAAGCTTGAATAATGTCTCTTAATTACTGGAGTCCTTGTAAAGAATATTCTCATGAATCTCTCAACTCCGTGTACATTGTCTACCTTTCACTAAATTGAAGAAATATATTCTCCAAGCGCGTGCAAGCTGATACGATCAACGTATTAGTAATCTATACTATAGCTATATTAAAACTGTCTAAAAGTTAGACACATGTTAGTAGTATTTTGTGTCAAATCTAAAATTGAGTTGCTTTTTTACTTGTCCTCTGACCGAGCTAAAGTTGATTGTTCTGTTAAAGAAAAAAAAAAAAAAAAGCAAGAACGATTATAGCCATGCTAAGCAATCAATGGCTAATTATGTTGAGATAGATAAATTCAAAATTAACATTTCAAGCAGCTTCAACAAATAAACATTTTGCTTAACTTTGTTGATTTTTTTTTTCAGTATAGGGCGAGTTAATAATTAACATCATCAGTTTCTTTGGATTGCAATGAGAGTGGGAATGAAAAAGGAGAGGAAAGACGATTGAAAATGAGATTGTTTAGATAAGGGCGAATGAGTGGAAATAAGTGGAAAAATTATATTATATTTGATTGATGTGAAACAATAAATAAATTGGGTGATATAATAAATTGTAAAAATATCCTTGATTTAATTTTAATAAAAATATGTATGAATTAAAATTTAAAAATAATTAATTATAAAGTTATTAATTTATAAAATTAAAAATGATATTTAATTTTCTTTTTTGATAACATTCCATAAAAATACATAGATTTTAAAATAATTAAATTTTGAATATAATTTAATTTTTTAATATAACTTTAATTTATTTTGTTAATTTTTATTTTACTAGGAAGGAAATAAAAATCACTAATATCAATTTAATTAAACTTAATTTGTTTCAATTAAAATAAAATAAAAAATCACTTGAAATTCTATGTTGGCAGGCCTAATTCGTTACGCCCTGTAGTATAATCCAATATCCACACTTGCCTTATTGATTAATCAAAGACTTTTAAAACAATTACACTCGTATACTGATTATATTTCAGCTTTATTTTCAATTAATTAATTAATTATATATACGTACATGCATACGTACATATATATATATATATAATTCTAAAATTGTAATAAATTTTCTAAACATTTTTTACAGTATTCAAAATTTTAATTATTCATATGAGATTTATATATATTCTTGATAAAAAAAATCCAATGTCATTTTTATATAACAAAAATTTTATATATATTCTTTTATCAAGTTAAATCAATGATATCTACTACCAAATTTTATCTCACTCTTTTATTTAAGTTTATTTACTTTTTCAATTCAAACAATTTCACTTTTTATTTTTTATTTTTCACTCGTATTCCAGTCTAGATAAATAATGCTTTGTGTAAAGTGAGACACAAGATCAAGCCTCTCATCGTGATAAACTAATCTTAAGTCACTGGATGTATTAATTTTAAATGTTCCTTTTTTTTCTAATTTGTCATTCAACATTATATTAATTTAATTATTTTGAAATTTTTTTATTGAATAAAGAAAATTGGATCATATATAAGAAAAAATATAAATATTTAATTTTAAAATTTTAAATTAAAAATAAATCTTAAACCATAAACTCTAAATTCTAAATTCTAAACTTTAAATCTTAAAATAATATATGATGATTTAGGTTTCATTCTCTTTGATATATTTTCAATTTTTTTAATAAATATTATCATAACCGAATTTATTTTTATGATCGAGTCTCATGAAAATAAATATAAGTTGAGAAATCTAAATATAAGTTAAAAGTTTATAATAAGTTTTAGTTTTTTTTTTAGGATTCATTCTCCATCTCCACACTATATTTTATAATTGCAAGTTTCAGATTTTTTTTTATTTTTTTATTATTATTATTTTTTTTTTTTTATGATGAATGCTAGATGTTTTGACTAGTTGATTTAGTCTGCAACATGTTTGATTCCTTTTTCTGTTACTTGTGTGTTTTGGGTGATGAATTTGTGAGAGATATTCTCAACCATACAAGTGTTACGATCAGTTGAAGTTGGGGATGAAAGGAAAACAACACTATAGGTGTCACAACAATAATACAAATAATGGACGTGAAATGGGAAAAAACAAGCAAACAAAAAAGAATAACAAAAAGAAAAATAAAAATACCAACCATTGATTTAAAATTAAATTAATGAATCTGACGATGTTAAGAGAAGTTTCTTACGTGGAAACTATGATACCTCTCCCATAGTAGCCAGAGCTCCATACTTCAATGGATTAAATAGATGCTCAATCTAAAATGACCGTACAAATTTTAGAAGATGTTTAGTGCCTCTGATCTCAACCTTGAAGAGTTAAGATCAATACTTGACAAAGTTTGCTTGTAATGCCTATTACCAATCTAGTCTTCACATGGCAGTTGATGGATACTGTCTACATTTAAAATTATTGTTTTTTAGTGAGTTTTCAACAATACTTTTTTTTTATCAGTAAAATTGAATTTAAATTGTAAAATGTATCAATTATTGTTTTTAAAATTACGAAAGCATCTCCAATATATTGGTAACAATATTGCTTAGCTAGAAAAAAAAAGTAACATTGTCTATAATCTTAACGTGAAAAATTTACCTTTTGTTCATGCTTTTTTTTTTTTGGAAAAAAACTTTATTATTTATATTAGCTTATTAGATATAATTTATCTGTAAAAAGTTAGTCACTAACATTATTGATAAAAGAATTCATATATGAATTTGAGTTGAAAAAAAAATAGTCTGATAAATTCTGTTGGTCTCTTCTTCCATTATTTAATAAGAATGCAATTCAAATAATTAAATAGAATGTACTTCACTGAGTTAAAAATAATAATTATATTTGTTTGAACTATTTTATAGTTCAATCTTTAAGTTTATTTGAACTATATTTTAGTTCAGTTTTAGTTGGACAAATTATTTCTTAGTTTGATTTTATGTTTGTAGAATTTAATGTTTTACCGAAGTAAAATGCATATAGTTTATTTTTTTATTTTTAAATTAATTTATTTTATATATTAGAAAAATTAAAAAATCTCATTGGTCTGGTATTTCCTTCCACTTTAAAAGTAAATATTTCGTGATAGCTTCTATGTAAATAACTTCATTCTTTTATTTCTATTCTGAAATAAAACTGTAACAGTCATATCCTATCATTCTCCATAACCTATTATTTCTTCATGCAATTTCATAAATTCAGCAGAATTACTATCATATTCTTAATGAAAAAATTAAATGAATTTTATATTTTTAAAATTTTCATATTTTAAATTATATAATTAAAAATAAAAAAAATATATTTTAAATTGTATAATCTAAATATAAAAAAATTATAAATTAAAATAAAAAACATTTATATTTCAAATTATATAACCTAAAATATAAAAAATTTATTTTGAATTATACAGTTCAAAATATAAAAATTATATTCTATATCATATAATTCAAAATTTAAAAGAAAAAATTATCTCCTTATTATATAATATTTTGAATTTACAATTGGAAAAAAGTATTTTAAGTATTTTAAAATAAGAGGTGCAGTAATAACTCGTGATGGTGCAGGAAGAATGGGTCCAACAATATAGTTAAGTGTTTTTTGCAGGACAATTGGTTCCTGCACTTCCACATTTACTTTCTGCACCCATCAGTTTTTCATCGTGGCCCTTTGCGGTATTCCGGAATTAGTGTAGGGGTGCAAGTTTAAGGTGAAGATGGGTTATGGAAAACGTTTTCCACGATGGTTTTTTTATTTTACGGAAGAATGTTTTCCGCCTTCCCTTCCAATACGCCGCACAACACAACTTCGAAGAGATCTTTCGGTAGGAGATCTGACCACTCTTCTCCCTTGCACGGCGTCCACGGAGGGTTGATGATGGAAGATGGTGATATGTGTTCGGCGTTGAAAGCAAGATCGATACAACCTCCTTGTAAGCAAATGCGAGCAAGTAAGACATGCTCTTTTTGAAATTATATTTTAGAAATGCAAGATTCATTAACGTTTTCAATATCTAAATTCTGAAATATGGAAGATGTGAATGGTTTTTCAAAATTAAATTCTAAATGTATGAATGGAAATGAATTTCGAAATTTAAATTTTTAGTTATGAACTCAGTTTTTTCAAAAATATATTGTCTTCACTATGGAGGCATTACCTATTTTTTTAAAGAAAAAAAGATTACATGTATTTAAATAAATAAATAAATCCTAGCAGGGTCAATTGCCCTCACACCTTGTAACACAGATCCGTTTATTATTGATGTTATTGGGTCTCTAGGATGTTGGAGTGAAAAGTCAAATATAAGCTGCAGAAGTAAATTTGAGATTGGTTGATGATTAAAAGTGTTGATTATATCAAACCGCCCTTAGCTTGTGTACACTAATTTTGAACTAGATTGTAAATAACAAATTGAAATAACCAAGTGAAACTCCCATTCGATATGTTAGAAGCAAGCTGTTTAATTTATGGGTTCTCTTTCACACTCAGGTACATCTTTCTTAGTTCCATCCGAAGCCGTGAAATATGCACACCGGTTTTTTCTAAACTTTCGTGACTTAAGGACCTTAAGTATAGATAAGCATTCAAAATTTTGTGGCTTCCAAGGTTTGTAGGTTACTGCAAAGGAAATATTTGAATGCTTATTTGACTTAAACTAATTAAGGAATCCAGAAGAGGATGGTGAAATTATGGACAGAACCATGATCCCATATTGAAATTAAGGAAGGCCTCGCTCAATGCTTTGCTTGGGCATTCTCAAGCCTTAATAGGAACTCTGTGATTGACAATGCCAAACTACCGTTTGTAATTATACATTTAGTGATGGGGATGTGGATACTTTCCATCTACTCTTTTCACTGGTAGTAGCATCCAATTAAAGTTTCAGCAGGCTTCATTTTTCTGGATTTCAAACTCAATAATAACCACTTTTTTTGTTTACTTCGAACACTCTTTTTGTATGAACTGAGTGCAACAGTGGTATCGGCCACAGATTACCCTCTTTGGAATAAAAAGGAGTGTGACTTGATTTTTTTAGAGGACAGGAAGAAATGCCCATTGTTTCGATAGAGTTTTTCACGCATAAGACATATGATCAACCACATGTTTGCTAATAGGAAGACACGTAAGATCAAGTATTAGGTGATCATAAAGTCTTGGCCAAAGGGACTATCCACATACACCCAACATCTAGGAATGTATAAAATATAACTGACGCATACGCTGTATTTAGTGAGATTTCTCCCCATAAATCTAACTTAGAAGTTAAGATCCAATATCACGTAATCCCTTGTCCAATAAGAACCATTACATTATCTCTAAAGCGACTTAGACATCTGTGGGATCATAATCATTTTAGGAGTTCTCACTTTAAATGCTGTTACTTCACATAACATTTTTTGCTAGAACAACCATAATATCCATTCTTTCAAACCCATATAGGAAAGCCTTTTTAATACTAGAATTATTGTCAAGGGCTTTTTTTCACATAAACAATTACCCAGTTTTTATTCACTTTAGCACACGGAGATATGTTCACTAGCCGCTACGCCATCAGTGCCACTCTCTTCTCCCTGTACAAGCTGATTTATATGCCATTGAAACCCGAAAAAGGATCATGAAAGACGAAATATTATTTAATATAGCATGGTTAGCCGCAGTGTATGGTATGTATATCCACTGGTGCAAACAAGTGTTGTATGAAATGGAACTATTTGTCAATAATTTATTGCTAGCATAGGAATTGACTAATAGTCAATGGTTTTACAGTTGCTTTCATAAAGTTATTTAACCACAATACACTGACAACCAAAACTACAGAAACAGAAAGACCAAAGGTTGAAAAATCTGTCTTAAAAGCAGCTACTCAACTCAAGACATTTGCGAATAGATGACTGCCTTGAAGTGCTCGATAATCTATCTGGCATCATCAATCTTCAACTGGGAGAAAACGGAATCCACAGCACTATCGGATTCATTATCCCTCACTATGGTATCATCCGCTTCACTCAGTGTGGAGAGTGAAGGAAGACGCCGAACATTGGGCAGTTGAAGTGATGCAGAAACACCACTAGAACTATCCTCATAAGGCTCTCTCTGTATTGCATTTGCACCTCTCTGAAGCTGCAGCGCATACTCCAAGTCCCACAACACATCGCCCATGGTTGGCCTATCAGAACCATCTTCTTGCAAGCATTTTTCTATCGTCTCACTAAATTTTCTGAGCGAGTTTGGATCAATTTGGTCCTTGATGGAAGGATCGATGATCTCTTGGAGTATCCCCTTGTTTTTGCAAAGCAATCCCCATTCCGCCAAGTTTATTTGATCTCTTGGAAGAGATGGGTCAATCACTGCTCTTGCACACAACACTTCCAAAAGAACTACTCCAAATGAATAGACATCAGATTTTTCTGTCAGCTGCTGCGACCTGAAATACTCAGGATCAAGATACCCAAAAGTACCTTTAACACCAGTGCTGACATACGGTTGAGTATCAAGAGGACCTGACCTTGAAAGACCAAAATCAGCAACTTTAGCAACATGGTTCTCATCAAGCAATATATTTGTGGACTTTACATCACGGTGAATGATTCCCCCAGCTGCTCCTTTGTGAAGGTAATGAAGACCCCTTGCAGAATCAATGCAAATTTGAAGCCTCACCTTCCAGGACAAGCTTGGCAACTTTGTGTTATACAAATGGTCCCTGAGTGTCCCTTTTTCCATGTATTCATAGACCAGAATCATCTCGAACCTCTCATCACAATATCCAATTAAGGAAACAAGGTGCCTATGGCGAATCTTAGACAAAACCATAATCTCTGTCTGAAATTCTGGAAGGCCTTGACCTGACCCTGGCTGGCTTCTTTTCACAGCCACTGTCATGCCATTCTTGAGGACTCCCTTGTAGACGTTGCCAAAACCACCCTTGCCAATTAGCTGACTTGCGTGGAAGTTCTTTGTTGCAAGTTGAAGATCAATCAACGGAATTTTGAGCCCTAGGTTTATGTTGGGAAGGGGAGAGCCGTGACTGGTTATATCAGTCAATCTGCTGTGAGAACTTCCTCCGGCATTAACGGGGATTGGCAACCAGTCCGAATTCTCAACGGGCTTTTCCTTCCTCATTTTAAAACGCCAAAGAAAGCCAAGTAGCACCACAACAAAAACCAAGACTAAACCACCGACAATTGAACCCAGCAACACAGGAAGACGATTATGGTTGGAATTGTGTTCTCCCAAGTCAGGGGGAACAGAATTTGATGATTCAATCACTTTCATTATTTCTAGCCCGTTTAAAAATGCATTTGGTGTGCTAGCGGTTCCATTAGGTGTTAGGCTGACCTTAATATGTCCAGAGTTATCAGAGTTCACCACGAAATCATAATAATAAGGGGCAGGCAACTCCTTAGACACTGCTTCATCACTATTTACCTGCATGACAAGGGCGTCATAAATGGAAAGTTCGAAGAATGTAAGGGCAAATGCTGAACTCAAATAGTCACAGAAGTGAAGGCGAAGGAAATAATCTGTTTTGTTGTCAACCGGAAGAGCCCATGTTATGTTGAAAAGTGCAAAGTCTCTGGCACTGCCAGAGATGTTATTAGTCTCCTTAGCAGTTCCGTAGACCTCAGTTGGCGCAGTATAACGAGTTGCGTTTGGACCATCGGAGTCATCATCTACACGGTAGTCGATTTGACCCTGGTAAGGGGAACGATTCTTGGCGTTTTCTGGATACATTAGATAATTATCATCTGGAATCCAGTTTCTCAACAACATATCCTTGGTAGTTTGACCACCGACATTAAGCCTATGTTTGGTCTCCAACACCCGAGAGTACAAGCCTCCGCTGTAGGTAGATGATCCCCCAATAGGTCTGAAACGCGCCACGGTGTTGGATATCAGATGGAGGGGTAGTACGAAGAGTTCTATGGCATTCACAAAAGCAAACGATGATTCCAGAGGTCTGAAAGTTATTTTGAAGCTTGTGGGACTGATTTCCATGAAAAACTCTTTGACTAAAGCAGAGTTGTTATTGGTATCATTTCTACCATTAAAATTTTGCAACAGCCAGAAACCAGGAACTGAAACGTTGAACCTGGCGGATGAAAGATTACTCGGGGAAGAGAAAGGGAAGAAATGGAGGCGTACCAGGTAAGTGCCATTTATATCGATGTTGAACTTATACCAAGAGACCCTTCGAAAAATCCTTGCTGTTTGGTAAAGAGGAGAAGGCACCGATGACTCATTCCTTTCTGTGTTAGTGTTAGTGCTGCTAAAACTGGCTATAGGTTTTGATTCACCAACGTAAACCTTGCCACTTTCGGTAACACTGTTGTCTGACCCACAATTGATGAAATACTTATCTGGGACGTTGTAGCCGAGTGAGGGGAACTGCAGTGATGAGAGCTGAAGAAGGAAAACAAGTGCTATACAGCGAGAGTGTTGAATTATTTGGAGCTTAGGAATCTCCATGGAAAGATGGTGATCGCGGCTTAGTTTCAGCTATGATAATTGCATCTTTTGAAACTGGCGTCTGTGGACTCAAATGAGAGGAAGACTTCAGCACAGGTCAAGGCGTCGGCTTTGATTTTTCTTCTTATATCCTTTTTTCCCCTTTTTTTTAATTCTGAAGTGGATTTATCAACTACCGGAACTATTAGAACCGTGAAAAAGAAGATTGGTTGACGTTAAGATGCTTGTTTGAAACTTTCCATTACTTTTGTCTTTAACCCATTGCTGAAGCGCGCATACATGGACACTTGTAATAAATAATGAAATATTACACTGAACCTAATAGGAAGACTGCTAATAATGCAGCCTAATAGCAACGGAATAGAGTACAAATATCTTTCCACAAGAATAAAAATTTCCACAGGTCCACTGGCTCATATTTTGTCCTGGTTTTCTTGGAAGGGAATAAGAGAAGTCTAAATTCCAAAAAAAAATGTCACTGCTAAGGTGTGAGGTAAATAACTCAACTTAAAAGCAAAAGAAAAAACTCGTTTATCTTGTAAGACTATTTGCTTATTTATTAGAAGATAATTGCACAAAAGGTTATCAAAGGGGGAAAAGGACATGATTGGTTTGCAAATTACTATTTTTTTTTATTTTTGTTATCACGCTATAGATATATATACATAATAGAAAATTATATCTTTGACAACTAGGCGTCACTTGACAATCAGTGTGATAATTTTTTATAATAAAAATCTATGCCAATAAGTTGTGGACAGAGAAAAAGTACCACAATAATTTTATTCAATTAAAAAATCATAATTACAAAGTGATTTTGGATTTGAATATATGATGACTTATATGTAGTATGCGTTTAATAGTATTTTGTATTATCATTATCTCTTTAATTTCATCCCACTCAATTTGGTCCATTCTTTTAAAATATGAGTCAGTGTAATTTGTTATGTTAAATTATTCGTCATATATCAATTCTGTCAATAAATTAATGAGGTTGTGTCATTCATTGTTAATATAATATGTATCATCAGTTTAAAACTTTGAATAAAATTAAAAAAAATCATAATAATAACATAACAAAAATTATTATTATTATTATCATATATATATATATATATATCGAAAATAGAAAATATGGAGAACTATTCGAAACTCAGAAGAATTACAGGAAGAGGCCATTGAACAGCTCGAAAAAGCCCAAGCCCGCTTAAGGAAAGTTGAAACGGAAGCAGATCGGTTTTAGGTGAATGGCTATTATGAGATCAAAGGAGAAAAATTGAATTTAATTAATTTAATTTATACGACTTTGGAACAATTAGAAAATTACAAAAACGAAGCCATTGATTTTGAACAACAAAGAGTGATTAATCAAGTCCAACAACAGGTTTTACAACAAGCCTTACATGGAGCTATAGGAACTCTAAATAGTTGCTTGAACAACGAGTTACATTTACGTACTGTTAGTGCTAATATTGGCATGTTTGGGACGATGAAATAAAAAAATAACTGATTAGTCTTTCTATTATAAAATAGAGTATAGGCATCATTTTTTTAT